>Ga0255047_10000055_pt1 | contig 67402 bp, 63 predicted proteins | sample JV7_2_1_MG_FD_183640 | JGI IMG/M metagenome (GOLD analysis project Ga0255047, IMG submission 183640) | Seawater microbial communities from Jervis Inlet, British Columbia, Canada - JV7_2_1 | ecosystem: Environmental > Aquatic > Marine > Inlet | place: Canada: British Columbia | collected 2016-10-06
TTGTTAGGTAATTCGCGGGGGCCGTCACTTGGATGCAATTATTGTTTTTTCCAGTTGCCCCGTACACCGTAGGCCCAGATGCCGCCAAGCTATTGTTGCTGATTGAATCAATTAACGGTGTTCCAGATTCTTCGAATTTCCAATAGTCATGCAAATAGCTATTGTATCCAACGAGATCGGCATGACTGAAACCTAATCCGGTCGGGGTTCCAACTGTGTCTAAGAAAACTCCGCTACCAGAATTATACAGTTCTGCAATTGCCGCACTAGAAATTGCACCATAGCCGTCAGGACCAGTGTAGAATAATAGTTCATCGGCTGTTAATGGCGCGTTGTAGTACGTACCCCCATTTGACGCCCCTCCACTGTAGCCTACATATAAAGAGTAACTTTCAAGATCTGCCACTGTGTCCAGAACATTTATTTCTTGGACGCCATTTATATAGACCCGATTGTAATAGCTACCGCCATCTTTGACCCGCTGCCATGTCATCATGTACCAAGTCGCTGTTGATAACGTAGTAGGTCCATAGTGCCATGATCCATTGTACAAGGCTATTTTGCCGTTGTAATAATACGTGCCAATTGTGGATGAATGCCAGTGGAGGAGCGCACCAGTTGTGGTCACGTCCGTACTCCGGAACCACCAATTGAGCGTATATTCATTAGTCCCGGGGGAAAAGCCTTGCGGTGGGCGCTCGAAATACGATGTAGTTCCAAAGTCAATGGCATCATTATTTATTCCTGTTTGGAGATAAGTTGCTGTACTACCAGCAGCGGCCATATTGTGAGGGACGCCCACGGAATCCACTAAATTTCCGCTGGCATCTCCAAACGTGTAACCCGCTCTGAGGTAAGGCGCAAAACTAGCGAGATTAGCGCCATTCACACCAAGCGGAGCAGGATACTTATCAATTGAAACAACACCCGCAGAGTCAACAGTTACAGAGCCATTGGGGAATTTAATTGTATTAACTGCTGTATCAATTGGGCTACCGTCTGCATCTTGAACTGTTAAGGCACTGCCGCCCCCTGAGATATTAGTAATCTGGGAACCATCTAGAGCAGGATACTTTCCTCCTGTCCCGAGAACAGGAACATCTCCAGCAGAAGTACCTGTGTCTGACAAGGCTGCTGTACCTAAAGGTAAAGATACAACTCCTCCCCCAACATCTACTAGCATATCCGCAGGTAGTCTTACTTCTGTGACAGCATCAATACTAGGGGAACCATCAGTTTCTTTAACCCTTATGGCTCCACCTCCTCCGCCCCTACTAAACCCACTCATTCTTGCTCTCCTGCCCACGGCCATACGATAAGCCTATATTCGTCTAGTATATTAGTACACCTAAGAAAGAGTTTACTAACTCTAAAATTATCTAAGATTAAGTTCTCTTTACCGTATAACTCAAAATGATCTGTCTCACCGTCTAGACTCATAAATATTGAGTTATCAGAGTCATTTATCAGCTGCAAGCCCATGCTAGTGAAGGGTAAAGTCCGAGGGGTACTTTCCCACGCTCCTACATCATCTGTAAAAGATAAACCTGTCCCTGGATAAGCCAAGGTCAATTGCATTTCGTGATCTGGGGATGTTCCCCCATAACGTCTAAATAAAATATAAGATCTATACATAATTTATCCTACTCCTATACCGCATATCTAAGTACAACACTGAATAGTTGCATAGCGCCTGTGTGAGTGTCGGCTCCATCAGCGCCTAATCTTTGAATCCTGAGAGCAAGCCCGTCATCTGCCGCTACTTCGTAAATTCTGTTCGTCGTATTATTTCTGATCACGTCCCCGACACTCAAAGACGCAGCGACAGTGTTTTGGAACACCACATCATCTGCATTTCCGATTGTGTTGTTGAAAATAGCTGTCAACCCGCTGTCCAGGTCGGTCCAAGTCTCCAGATTATATTGGCTCAAATCACCTGTAGCTGCGCCTGCATGGGCCAAGAACGTAGGTCTAAATTTAAAAGATGCCATATTATCTCCTGGGTCTTTGTATCTTTGGCTGTTGGACATGATTTGGATAAGAGGCCAAACTCATCAAATTCCTTGAATCCTCATGGATCTTGTCATGTTTTGCTTGAACAAGATCTGCTGGTTTTCGTGGTGCTGGCATTGGATTCTTATATTTAGCCATCAAATACTCTCCAAGAAGCGACCAGATCCCGCGTTATAAAGTGCCGTGACCGCCGCACTGTCTAGGCTCACGCCCTTCCAATATGCGAGTTCATCTACTTTTCCATCCAAATGTTCACTCAAGCTTGAATGCCCTGATTTTCCAATAAGCATCGTGCTGGTGTTTGCTGGGAGATGAGAGCTAGCGGCTACTGGCGTTTCTGTCCCGACCAGAGTTGCGTTGAAATATATAGAAACCGCAAACAATGGACCCGCGCTTTTTGTTTTCACAATTGCGATGTGGTTCCATGCTCCTGTTGAAAAGGTCCCAGCCGCAGACGACAGCTGAATGCTGAATGGGGAGACATGTCTAAAATAAATGATCTGCCCAGTGACACTGCTTTTGAACCACTCATAGTTATTGTTGTCGATGTAGAAGGACACTGGATATTTAGAGGCTGTCAGAGTATCCATGTAAAACCAAAATGAAACGCTGTACTCTTGATCGTTTGCATGAGCAAAACTGGCTGTGCGGCTGAGATAATCACTCGTCGCTTGATGGAATTGGACACAGTTATTCGATTTGCCTGTGATGCCATATGTCGGGCTTCCCGTTGCTGCCAAGCTATTGTTGCTAATGGCATCTATCAGCGGTGTTCCTGACTCCTCGAATTTCCAATAGTCGTGCAAGTATGAATTATAGCCCACCAAATCGGCATGACTGAAACCGAGTCCGGTTGGTGTGCCTACTGTGTCAAGGAAGATTCCTGTGCCTGAGTTATAGAGTTCAAGAATGGCCGCTGCACTAATAGCACCATAGCCATCAGGACCAGTGTAATAAAGTAATTCATCGGCTATGATATCTGGTGCGTCATCAAGATATGTCCCGCCTATTCTCAAGCTCCGAGCCTCAAGGTCTGCCACTGGATCTGCAACATTTATCTCCTGGACCCCATTCATAAAAACTCGGTTGTAGTATACACCACCATCCTTGACTCTTTGGAGCGTGAGCATAAACCAGGAGCCGACAGGGTATGTTGATGCACTGTAATTATCTGTCGGTTGTATCATTGCCAGTTTCCCACTGGAATGTAGGCTGAGTGCTATCGTGGTCCCAGACGCGGCATACCAATGGAAGATACATTGGGTCGGATTGCTGGCAGCCGTTTTTATCCACCAATTGAGCGTATATTCGTTAGTGCCTGGTGAAAAGCCTTGCGGAGGACGTTCAAAATAAGTCGTGGCGCTGAAATCAATGGCTGTCCCATTTTTCCCAGGGACAAGATAGGTAGGTGAACTGCCCGCTTGTGCCATGTCGTGAGGGACGCCAACACTGTCAGTTAATGACCCGCTAGCATCATTGAATGTGTATCCCGCTCTGAGGTAAGGAGCAAAACTGGCGAGATTAGCCCCATTGACTCCAAGCGGTGCTGGATATTCATCGACGCTAACCGTTGAACCAACTACCGTCAGGCTGTTATTGGGATATTTTAAGACGGTGGCGCTAACGCTAGGCGTCCCGTCTGCCTCCTCAATAGTGATTCCCCCGCCACTAACCCCGATGCTATCGCTCAATGCTCCCATAATAAACTCCTAACTATAGACAAGCGGTGAATATTCCAAAACCAGACGATGACGATAGTTCGATGCGGCTATTGCCGTGATTTTAATTTCTAATTCGGAGCTGCCACCACTCAGCCCAATCGCCAGCCTTATAGCACTTGCACCACCTTGGCTGTTGTCCGGTGCTGTCGAGGTCGTCCCGTTGTGGATCTCGAAAACAAGGTCATTATCGCTATCTTCGAGGACAGCGCCAAGCCACTGGAAAGTCGCCCAGTCTCCTGTTGTCTGTTTTACGCTCACTACCCGGATATTGCACAAATTCACGCTGGCGACTGCCGGTGAAAAAAGAGCCCCGAAGCTGGTTTGTGTGGCATCGGTTGTATTTATCTCGCTGACTACTGAGGTCATGCCGGTCGTCGGGATACCTGCATTTAGTTCGTTCAGGGCTCTAATAATCGAGGTAGCCGTAAAACCTACAAGAGCTGTATGACCTGCTTCGTTAAGGGTAACAGTTGCCCCTCTTGCTCCGAGTGTTAAATCTGCAGAAGCTCCCGCAACTGTAAAATTTGATGCCCCGTCTGAATCAATATTTACAGAGGCAGCAGAAGACGATCCGATTGTTATTACGTTGGCAACAGCGGCTGTTCCCATGTTTATGGTTTTAGCATTGGTTCCACCAGTTCCTAAATTAAGGGTAAGTGCAGCAGTTGAGGATCCGATTTCGATGCTTCCAGCAGTTCCACCATTGACCCCCCCTGGGCTAATAACAATGGTTCCCGAATTTCCAGATCCTGAAACTGTTCCAGAAGTAATATTGACAGATCCTGAGTTTCCAGTGCTTGCTCCGAGAGTTATATGTCCAGATCTTAGTTGAAGCTCACCCGAAGTAGCAGTGCTGCCTCCACCAGCATTCCCAGTTTGAAGAGTTAGCTGACCACTTGTTTGGGCTGAGTTGGAAACGGCTGTTGTTTGGACTGTTGCATTACCGGAGGCATTACCTGTTCCTCCACTAACTCCACCCGAACTAAGAGTTAATGCTCCTCCCGTTCCGCTTGATCCACCTTCACCGCTAATAAGATTTACTGATCCACCAGTACCAGAAAAGGAAGCTGCTGCGCCAGCAGTTATGTTAATTATTCCAGGAGAGCTGCCGTTTCCTGCGGTTAGGGAAAGACCTCCTCCAGTTCCAGTTGATCCACCATTTCCAGAGAATAGATTAAGAGCTCCACCTCCACCAGTTCCGCCCCCCGGAACGTTTCCTGGGGTAATATTTATAGTTCCGCCGAAGCCACTTCCAGTAGGCACCCCCGTTGATAAAGTAACTGTTCCTGTAGAGCGACTTGTTCCTGTAGCAGCCGAACTTCTTAAAGTAACGTTGCCGGTATTTCCATTAGTTGTGCTGCCTGATTGGACAGTAACCCCTCCAGAGGTTCCCGAAGATGAACCCCCAGCACCCCCATCAATTGTTACTGCTCCTCCAGTTCCAGTTGCGCCGCCAACACCGCCATTGAAATCAAGAGCGCCACCGCTAAAGGCACCGTCACCGGCACCGGCAGTAATATCAATCTCGATACCAGCAGAACCAGAGCCCGCTGTCGAAATAATGCCCCCGGAAGCATTATCTATTTCAATAGCTGTTGCGCCTGTCGTGTTTCCAGCAGCTAAAACTGTAGATAATGCCGCAGCCGCAGGACTACTCTTTAATTCATTTAACGCCCCGACAATCGATGTCGCTGTGAATCCTGAAAGAGTCGTATCTCCGACCTGGTTCAACGTTACTGATCCGCTTCGAGCGCCAAGCGTTAAATCTCCAGAAGCTCCCGCATTTATTACGGTTGTGGAAGTTGTATTCGTTGAGCCGAGTGTTGTCGTCTTAACACCCGTACCTGTATTCATAGTAAGGGTTTGATCTTTATTAGCGGTATTAATAGCGGTTGTCAAGGCATTAGTAGTCCCTATCAGAACAGACCCTTCAAGACCTGGTGATGCTGTTCCAGCATCCACTATTACGCTGCCACTGAGTAATGATGTACCAGGTGTTGACAGACCACCGATAACTTCTACATTACCTCCGTCTAAACCACTCGTAAGATCTGCCCCTCCATAGAGCAACAGCTTATTAGCATCATCAGCCGCTGGCTCTATTTTCAAATCGGCAGTGGCAGAAGACGTTATTTTGTCACCACTAAGAACGCTAAGATCTGTGCCTCCTGTAGAAGAATCTACACCCAGTACAGCAGGCAGACCGGTATCGGATAATAAAGCAACAGTACCGCTTTTATCAGGAAGGGTGAATGTCTTATTTCCAGTTAAAGCAGAGGTTTCAAAGTCAGCTTGATTACTAGTAGAGGCATCTTCAACTTTAAAAGCATTGTCTTTAAAGATACCGTCAATCTGGTCACCTCTAAGTTTCCCCATGAGTTAATCCTTCCCTAAAACAGCTAATTCTAGCCAGCTGCCCTGCAGGTATATAGTTTTACTTGATTGGAGATTAAGATTACATGAGAAAGGTAAATTGTAATTCACTTCTTCTACAGGAACTAAAAATGACAATACTCCTAGCTCTTTATCTGTCTGGATTATAGGCAAGTATCGGGGTTTCCCATCGATTCCTCTAAAAATTACTCTTCCTCTGATTAGTTCCTCAGAAGGATTAGAGATATAAAAATTCAAGGAGACTTCATCGTAAGTATCCGAAGGGAATATAGCGGGGGCAAAAGTAAAAGATGTTTTACATTCTATATTAATTCCTGCGGATAGACCGAATTTATCTATATTCCAGTCAGGATCTAAAGGAACTTCTTTAGGCATGTCATAGCACTTATAATCTATGACATTTAAGATCACAGAAGTTTTATTAGCTATTTTAGCCGGGGCTTGAGGCATCTTCTTGCCCTCCTCAGGTGTATTGTAAACAATAGAATCTTTTTTTTAAAGGCATATGCGAAACAAGGGTGCTTAGGCACCCTCCCTCTAAATTATCCTCTAGCTAGGCTGGGTTACTTTCGGATAACCATTTCTGTAAGATCTGCAGCAATAATATCAAACCCTAACGCTGTAGTATTTACAAAAAGTTCATCAGTAGCAACTATAGCCGCCGCTGAAGTAACAATAGTACCTCCACCGGTATTTCTTACAAAGAAAGGTCCAACTCCTGAGCCCGCAAATTCAACATCGTAGGATAAGCCATTCACAAATACTAAAGGCTCATCGTCTGAGCTTAAATCCAAACCTGTAAAAGTAATCGTAGTATCTACATTTGTACCGCTTGCTGCTAATCCAGTTACATTATTTTTAGAAAGAGACCCTCCTGGAGCAGCAGATAAGGCATTATCAATACCTCCGAGGTGAGCAGTTAAATGATCCACGAGGACACTAGTTACGCCACCAACAGTACCTGTAGCCTCAGTATAGTTAGTTGGGGTAAAATCAATATCTAGGAAGTCACCGTCTATTTCAGCTGATCCCCCTTGAATAAGATCTCCTACGTTAACCGACAAGGTGTTTCCTGACTTAGATAGGCCCGCTCCAGCATTAATTTGACCCGCGCCTGTAAACTGAATCCAAGAACCTGTAGGCACAGCTCCGTCATAAACATAACCGTTATTCTCATTAACTGATTCAGCAGCTGCAGTCTCTAAGCACTGGACAAGTACAGCGTTGCTATCTACTGCATCTCCTGTATCGTCCCAGTCGCTTGACGCTCCATCAAAAGTACCAGGAGTCGCAACGGAAATAACAATCTTACCGTCATCGGTAGTATCTGTAAAAGGAGATGTAAGAGTTTGCGTTGTTGATAATACAGCCCGAATACCAACCGGAAGTTGTGAAGCAACAGCGTCGTAAAGCTTTTTCCATGACGTTCCATCATATTCAGCTAAGTCTCCAATAGTAAGAGCATCTGAAGTACCAGAGGAAGGTGTTCCTGAATCCGCAGCGATAACAGCATCGCCTAATGCAGGGGTAAGCGCATTAGTTTGGACGATAGTTCGTTCCCCAATTAGAGCCGTGACACAAACAGAATCTTTCCATGACAAGCCCGTAGCAATACTGTCTACATATGTTTTATTAGGGACATGATTAGCGTCAATAGGTGTTCCTGTTACAAACAATCCTTCAGCAGTTGTTTCATTACCAAATGTCCATACAGGAGTCGAGGAGCTAAAATCTACTGTAGAGGCAACATCGATAATAACGTTGTCTGCGGAAGTAGTCAGTCCTGTACTAGTGTTGACTGCTAAGGCAGAGCCTCCTCCTCCAGCAAGACCATCCCCAGCTATCGAAGTAGCTAGTTGAGTTTCGGTAATCTCACCTGAAGTTATCCTGTCCCCGCCGATGACGCCAGAGGCAATAAGAGCATCCAAGTCCCCAGCAGAGGCAATTTGTGTAATTTGTCTTGATCTAATTAATGCCATCTCAATCTCCTAAGTATAGAACACTATTTTAATGATATCCCCATTTACCGTATTATACGGTCCCGTCCAAGTAAATTCTCTGTTTCCGACTCCTCCAACGGAGAAAAAACTATTCTGCATTAGAAGACCGTTCAAGTAATAATACCTGGGGGTTAAAGTATCAACCGAGGCTGTAACCACTGTAGCAGCTCCTGCTACTACTCCTGCACTAACCCCTACTTCAAATTCTTCAGTACTTTCTGTTCCCGTACCACTAACCGAGGCTTCTTCATAGGTATTGTATACGTACCATTCGGCTCCGTCAGTAATTATTTTTATAGTTTCGCCAATAGTCGTTAGAGTTATTGAAGCTACTGCTCCTGTAGTTAAATCGTTCAAAGTATCCAAAGCATTCGGCTGTATAGTAACAGTATCTACGTTACTGGGAGTCAACTGATAAACAAAAAAAGCGCCATTAGCTAAAGTAGAGATTTCTGGAAGTTCTAAGTCTATATTAGATCCCGAAGTGTTTTCTACTTTATATATAAAGTCCCTGTCTGCAGCAACAAAGACCTTATCCGCTGTTATCAAAGTACCGGAATAGACTTCTGTAGTACTTACTAAACTGCTTGCACTTAGCCACTCTATCCCTGAAGGACCGATATCTGTAAAACTTAAAATATGAGTTCCAGCCCCCGGGGGCGGGGGGACTGTTATGTCCGTAGCCCCGTCGTTAGACAATAGCTCCCCTCGGTTATTGAGGATAGAGGTTCCAGTAGGTAAGGGAATTAAAGCCTGAGGTAACCCGTCATCGTAGTTGGCCAGGGTTAAGTAGGTAGGTATAGTTGCGTAGTTAACATCCAAGATACGAAGGTCATCGGGGTTTACATCAGTGCTTCCTTTGCGGACTATTTCGAATCTTACAAAACTGTTCTTTTTTATGCCCGCTGGAACACGCCAAGCAAAGACACTATTATTAATAACGGTGATAGTCGTCTGAAGTTGATCAGTCCCATCCGGGGTTATGGTTGCAGTCACAGGGCCTACAGGAGTTGAAGGAGTCTGACCTTCTGGGAACACTTGATAGTAGATATCAAAATCCATATCCAGTACAGAAGTTCCTGTAGTAAAATAGCTAAAGTAAAACCATACATCGGCTGTGAAAACAAAATAGGGCGTAGTCTTAAACTTTACGTAAATAGAGCTATCAGAGCCTGCAGCCAAAAGGGCTCCATCTTCTGTAGGGGTAGCAGCCGCCACTCCTGAGAGTATTCCGCCCTCGTGTATAGGCACAAACTCGAAGCTCAGTTGAGAGCGAAGTTCTCCATCAAGTTGGTGCTTACTAATATGTGCCATGAATTACCCCGACTTGATGAGATGGAAACTTATAAGTGCAGAGTTCTCACTCAAGCTTACGCTAATCACTTTCTTGTCTACACAGAACTCATTTATTTTATTACCCAGGTTATCTCCATCTCCCGTAAGGATGGCATACCTGGGGCTATTATACGACAATTTCGATTTTATGTTAGCCTGAACTAGAACCTTGTCTAGCCTATCACGAAGACCCGCATCTTCTGTAAACTTAGTGTACAGGTCTGTGTAGTGCTTACCTAAAGAAGGATCAAAATAACCTATATAGGATACGTTAAGTAGAAATTGACTCATTAGATCAGGACACTCCTTAGTAAAGAAGTTACGAACATCTTCAAATAGAAACGCTCTTTCGAAAAAATCTCTACACATTATAGGAGCTTTTTGTCTTAATCGTACCGCTGTTTCATTCCCAGAAAATTCAGCCCACTTAATAGAAAGAGCGGGTGTTGAGTGAAGGCTCGAGGATATGCCTTTAATAATTTTCCTTTGTTGTCGTACGTTACAGGTAGGGCATTTTGCTCCCCCTAACCTGTCCAGTTGACTGTACTGTATGTTAAATTCCGGAAAGACTTTTCTAAAAGGTTTTTCAAAAATAGCGGTTTGAAGACTGATCATTTAACGTTACCTTTTTCTTTCAAATTCCACTGACTAGATACCAGGTTTTAGTTGCACTGCAAAATCTATATGTTTGGGCAGAGCCGGTAAAGTCACCTAATTCTGTAGAAAGTCCACCCACTATAGAGGTGCCCGCTCCTGCCGAAAAACTTGTGGGAAATCCTCCGCCGCTCACTGTTAGAACAAAATAAAGTTCATCCCCGTCCACCAACACCCCCGAAGCATCTGTAGGAAACGTAATTGTAAAAGCTCCAATAGAATTATCGACTCTATAAGACTTGTTAATCTCTGTAGCGAGAGTAAAAGACGTAGTCCCACTAAGCAGAGAGAAACCATCCAGTACGCGCCTTGCAACAAGATTTGCCCTAGCAGTATCCACATCAGCTACATCTGATAAATTATTAGGAGCTAGTAACGCGCCTTCAGAATCATCTACTGATTTGAAATAAATTTGGTGTCGTGAGCCCGGCGTAGCTGCTTTCCACTCGTCTATTTGATCTTTTGACAAAGTTAAAACAGTTTCCAGAATACCACTAGTATCGGGAGCCCCTAAGTCAGCTACTACAGATACACCACTAGGCAACTTATTACCGAATCCACAAACTGCCGGAGCCGGGTCAGTGATAGCTGGAAAGCCGTTAATAGAGTCTACAGAAGCAAGTCCGTGCCAGTGATCAAACGCACAAGCGTCAGGCCCTGCCAGGGAAAAAGCATTATATGACGAGCTAGGAAGAGTTCCACCCTCCTCTCCTATAGGATAATACCCTCCATCAATAACTAAGCATACCACGTTGGTAGTGTCCGCTAAGGCTCCCGTCCCCAAGCCCAGTTTAGTTCTAGCATCAGTAGGTGTTGATAATTCTAAGTTAGAGGCATTAGAAGTAACAAAGTTATCTAAAGTAGGACTCATTCCGGCTATATCTGCAAGTTGGGCATCAAAGCCTTGAACATCAGTTCCTATAGCAACGCCTAAATTAGTACGGGCCCCGGAAGCGGTAGATGAGCCTGTTCCTCCGTCGGCAATAGTAATGTCTGTTATACCTGTTACCGAGCCACCCGTCACAGCTACCGCGTTAGCATCCTGCGTAGCTATAGTCCCGAGACCTAAATTAGTACGGGCCCCGGAAGCGGTAGATGAGCCTGTTCCTCCGTCGGCAATAGTAATGTCTGTTATACCTGTTACCGAGCCACCCGTCACAGCTACCGCGTTAGCATTTTGATCCGCCATACTTCCAAAAAGAAGATTAGATTTGAAAGTAGCGGGGACAAATTCAGTACCATTGTTCGCAGCTAAGACATCTCCCGTTCCCACGGGGGTAGTAAATGTTATAATCCCTGAATTAATAACAGGAATCTGGCCATCTAAAGCAGGGGCTGTAGAAAAGCCTTCAAGTCTTAGGTTTTGTGTTTGAACATCTACCCCGGGCTTGACTTGTAAATTTTGTTGAGAAGTAGCCACATCAGCTAGTCCAGATAAGTTCTCGGACTTAAGCATATCCCCCGGGCCTGCCGAGTTTAACTGGGCAGCTGAAGCAGTTAGTAATACGCCATCTATTTTTGTAGAAGAGGTTGTAAGTAGTAATTCCCCGTTAGAAGTAAAATCAATTGTCGACCCTAACCCCATACCGTTGGGAGCATCTGTTACCATAGCTTCCGGAGGGAGCTCTGTCACACAGACACAGGAAATAGTACCTGCTTTCAGCTGGTCTATACACTCCTGTAAGTTTTTAACAATCTGGGAATTAAGTAACAATTCTCCAAAAGTCACGAAAGGAACGTGCTGCAGCCACGAATTAGGAAGTAATATAGGATTAGGTATATCGAAATATTCTTCTGAGAAAGGAACGTTAGGGGCTCCACATATCTGAATCCCGACAGAATCAGCAGTGCAAAACTCTACATGACGCTCTTCGCAAACTGAGTCTAAATCTATGTCACAGGTACTAACCCCTCCAGGAGGCCCGGCTGGCCCCCCTGGCCCTGGAGGACCGGGAGGTCCTGGAGAACCGCCTCCGCCACCTACACCCGCTACAACAGCGCAAATCTGATTAGGATTTATAATAGAGCCTATGCAAATATTGTTTCCCTGAGTCTTAACCGTTATAACCCCTTCGCCACAAACAGTAAAATTTCCCGAACAATCTGGGGGCTGACCGTTTAGAGTTTTAATATCTGGGAAATTAGGAGGACATTCACAGTCAACTGCTACGACAGGGTCAACATAGCTTATAACTATATCATTGTTAATACTGTCCTGAGTTATCTCAATTCCGTCTTCGCCTCGAAATCCGACATCTCCTCGAAGTTTAGTAACTTCTCCATCGGCTTTGTTAGACGTAACTCTCTGGCTTATATCGGATATAACTACAACAGACTCTTCTAGTCGAGTAGCGAACCCGCTAAAAGAAGATCCTCCTACGTGACCAAGGGTACTCAGTACTTCTTGAATTTCATCGACTACAAGCTTACCGTTTACCTCTTCTTGAAATCTAGTAACAGGGGTATAAGTTCTGTACTTTACGTGTGTTGCCTCAGAGATATCAAAGCTAAGAGCTTGGTTACCCCCCGAGTCGTTTATAAAAATCGTGATAACCCCGTTATTAGTATTAACCTCTCCAATATAGTAGTAATCTCCGGGAGTTCCCCCTGTTATCTTAGCGTCTACTATAAAGTCCTGAGGCAACGTAATACTATCCCCTACACGGGAAGCATCCTCCCTTATAGGATAGTTCCTATTAGAGTTATTATTAAGCCATTCTACGTTATTTATTCGTGCCATTAAACTCTCACGGACTGATTGTACTTACGATACCTGACATAGTATTGACAGCGTTCTGTAGCTGCCCCAACTGAGTCTTTAAAGTCTCTAGATCATCACAAGAGGTACAGCAACAATCTACCTCTCCGTCAAACGAGACAAATACCTGATGGTTAACACTATCGTTTTCTACAGTGATATGTTGGGTCCCCACTATATCAATATTACCATCTGCTCTAGGAGTAATTCCATTTATAGATTTTATACATGCTTGACACCTATCTAAGCGAGCCAAATCTTCTGGGCAATCTGCCTTAAAGACTTTAGAGGCACTGAACCTAAATCCATTCAGAGCGGGAATTGCCTGAATACCTATCCCTGAGCCTTCTATGAGTTTGACATCACCTGTAAATAATCTTTCTTCATCTCCAAATTTGGATAAAGAAGTTACGACGTTAGGTAACGCAGGTTGAGGCACTAAAACACTGTCTTCTATAGTAGCTGAAGAGAATCCAAATAAATGCCTATCTTTTGTCCAAGTTTCGACTTCAGTAATACCTTCTCCAAACGTGACCTTACCTCGAATACCTATGTCTTCAATAGGTTGGAAAAATTGGACTAGGTACTTACTAGTAACGGGAGTAGTAATGTTCACAAATCCAAGGAAAGTTCCGGATGAATCTGAAAATCCTATTTGTATAGCTCCTGAGAGAATTTCTATATAATTTACCCGGTAAACTAATACCTCATTAGTACCCGAAAGAATCATATCTAGTATAAAATCTTTAGGTATATCATTAGTTCCATTAGACAAGGATGATCCTTCCCTGAAAGGATAAGTTCGGTTTGAGTTGCTGTTTAGCCACTCTTGATTACTGATACGTCCCATGGTACCCCCTTAAGGAAGGTTATCTATATTGACCCCTAGGTCTGTAAGAGACTGTTGTAAGGTAGCTACTTGATTCTGCATGCCCCCGAGCTCCTGACCTTTGTCGGTACGGGAGCATTCCAGCCCGTAGTTCCAATTGACGGGGTCGGTAACATCCCCTCCAGTGTACTCAAAAGTGACCGGGCCAGCATAGGTTATTACGATACCCGTAGTAGAATAATCACTTGGGCTAAAAGGATCTCCCCCAGGGGACAGAGTAACTAAGGCAGATACCTGAATTCCATTTTTACCTTGCAAGTTAATATTAAATCTATGATCTCCCTCTACGCCGTCTAAAGTCATTAGAGCTAGGGGAGAACAGTTTCTGTCCTCTATACAGTTGCCTTCTTTTTCACAAGGAAGTTCCTCTTCTACAAAGTCAAAACGTAAGCCATTAATATCTTCCTCAGAAGTTATTTGTACTTGATGCCCTTCTCTAAAGGTTATGTTTCCTTTAATAAGAGTAGGGTCACCAGACTTACCTAAAGACGTAACATAGTCTATTCCAGGGGATGGAACTGTTGCTCTAGATTCCAACGTAGTTTGAGTAGGGAGAAATTCATGGATTCCTACAGGCCAGTACCCCGCGAAACTCTCGCCCATAGTAAGATTGCCTTGGACAGCTACCCCTGTGCTTGCTGTGAATATGAATTGAGTGTTGAACCTGTTAGTGTATGTTACTTCGAAGGTGCCCACGTCTCGATAAGTAGATGGCACGGCTTCATTGTAAACCTCACGTTGTATCTCTCGAATGTGTAAGAGGTACAGGGTAGATCCTACCCTCTCTAGCTTATGAAGAAAGTAGTCTATATTGTAGAAAAGATCAGGCCCAATATCGTGGAAGAAGGTTTCGCACCCGGATAACCTCAGGTCTATGATTTGTTCGTCCAACAGTCTCTTTATTTCGCCGCCCACTAAGAATCTCTCAGTAAGCCCTGCCCCTTCTTTAAAAGGATAAGTTCTATTAGAGTTACGTGTCAGCCAATCAGCGTTATGTACTGTCATAAAAGTGCCCCTAAGATACTTTCTTTACGAGGGCTCTCCTGACCGGGTCATACTCGTGAGATCCTTTTAAAATATTCTGAATGTTACCTTCATGAGATTTTTTTCGCTCCTCTTTGTACCCTTTTACGGCTGCCACTAAGTAGCCTAACATAGGGGAGATTCCGTCCACAGCACTCATACTGTCGGGAAGAAACTCTCGAGACACGTCCCCCCCTAGTTCTCCCACTACCCCGGGAATGATACCTTTGTAAGCAGATTTTACTCCATCGAGTCTGCCTTCATTAATTCCGGCAACAGCTCCACCTATCCCCGCGGAAAGACCACCACCCAGGACTCCACGGAGTATAGAGTACCCTATTTTCTTGGCAAGCTCGGGAATTGCGAAGGCTCTTTTACTAAGAATATCTCTGACATCTTTACGACCCTTAGCTTTTTTACCCGTCGCTTTTTCTTTAGCTTTTCTCTCGTCCAAATCTTTGCAATAAAAGTCAACGGCTCCTTGAGAGGCACCTTGTCTTCTAACATAGTCGCACTTACTTTGGGGAGTTGATGCGTAAGCCCCTTTAGCTGATTCTTCTTCCAGAGTAGTCCCTGAAATTTTTAAAAGTATGTCTTCAATGCTCATCTTTGATCTCTCCTACCTTTGTCAGCTAAACGCTCTAAAGCACTCACTATATGGTCCATAGCTTTTGCTAAGTCTTTCTGATTGTAAGCGATTTCAGTAGAGACTTTTAAAGATTCTTCTAAAGTTTTATGCCAGGACCTAGGCATCCACCAAAGAGGGATTCCGTCTTGATCTCGGTTATCATGCATCTCCATAAGATCAAACAACGCTTTATGCTCACTAGGGGTTAGAGTAGGAGATTCAGTAGGTATTCCATGCACTATTCTAGAAATCTCTATTAAGGAATCTCTGATATTGAACAAGAGACTTTTTTCCTCTTTAGACAGACCGTTCTTTTTAGGAGGGAATACTTTCTCCATGATTAGCTTTTTAATAATCTCTACTGCGAATGAGGCTAGAGCTACAGTTAGTCCTATGCTTCCAAAAGTGGCTATCTCCATGCTTACCCCGCTTTTTTATCTAGCCTCCGAAGAAGCTCTTCTACTTTAAACTTACTACGGGAGATAGTTTCAGCTGTCTCTTTAGTAACCTCAGTAGCTTTTGAACTACTCTCTTCAGCCTGTTCTTCACGTTCTAACATAAGATCAAAATAAGATTTAGTCATGTCAGCATTATTCATTTTATACCGCCGTGGGCACTATCCGAAGCCTAGTGTTAACTATGTTGTAATTTCCTTCGTAGTCATCATTAGATATACTACGAGTACGAAAAACTGTGAGAACTACTGTAGAATTTGCGGAGAAAGCAGCGAGGTCTATCTCATGAGATTTTAATTTCTTATAATCTGTAAGTGTGAAAGGAACTTGTGAGGTCACAGTAGTTAAGGCAGCATCAGCTAAAGTATCATCTTCTTTGATCTCTAAGTAATCTACCTGTAACTCAACGCTATTGCCTGCAGATTCACTATCTATCATGTATTCGAATCTGAGTTTAGGAGCCACACCAGCATTATGGTACTCAGGCAGCCTGAACTTTATTAAAGCGGACTGGGGCACAGAAGTAGCTTCTAAAATATATGAATGAAATCTCTCGAACAAATCATCTTCTTTAGCATTATCTAAAAACACACTCTCAGGAGATAAGAGCTCGTATGAATTTCTATCAGGCCTAGCGTTTACCGTATAGTTGCCAAAGCCTTGAGGAGCATCGTCTTCAAAATAGATCCCAATACCGGCAGACAAGTTATTAGTAGTATTCCCCTTACGGACAATCATACTAAAGTCAGTTGGGTCTATACTGATATTCTTGACACAAGTTTCATCAGCATCTCCACCGTTGTCTATTACCAGTTTCTGAATAGCGTTAACAGTAACTAGACCTTTGGCCACGGCACCGTTAATATCGCACGCACTGAGAGTTACATTGAACCCGGCTATGATTCCTGTAACACCTTCTCTCTCGCCAAAAGGTGTTGTGTACCAGATAACGATTTTAGGGTCGATGGGGTTTACGAAAAATCTAGCAGGGGAGTACACAGTCAGATTGGTTCCTGTAGTAGTATAGTCGGGATCCCCAGGAGTAGTGAAAGCACCTAGATTGTTGTCATCAAACTTCAATACGGTCTCGTCTATAGTAACAAAAGTAGCGTCGGGAGAAGTAGGCGCTACAGCCAAGGTATACGCTCCGGATACTTCCCAAGGAGGCGCCTCGCGCAAGTGTCTGTGTTGTAAATTAAGATACGGATCGGGATCTAGAACAATAGGATAATTCCCGTCAGAGTTCTGAGGTAAAGAAATGCCCACAGGGATAGACAAAATCGGTTGTACAAAGGTTATCTTTCCAGCGTTTGCTCCTCCGTCGAGATAAAGTATAGCTCCTTGTTGCCAAGTGCCCTCGGTAACAAAAGTAGCTAAAGAGGCATTAGGGATATCAAGTAACCCTTTATTCACCAGGTTACATTTAAACCCACCTACGACATTGGCTTTGTCTTTAATAACGCCTATAGCTAAAGCTTTAGAAGTGTCAAAAGAATCTGCAGTCTCTACTAGCCCAGTTATAGGGCTTAAGAAGCCTATAGTATAGTCTGAAGTAGCCGAGTTGCAGGATAGTGAATCTATTTGAAGCCGCTGCTTACGCTCTACTAGTTCATTTTGCACAGAAAATAGATAGTCTGTACGGGCTTGCAGAGCTTGAGATACACGTCCAATTGTTACCTGGTCGACATTCTCACCGTCACTTATATGCTGAATTAAAGGCACCCAGTTAGGCATTGGCTCCTCTTTGTCTCCGGATAGTATTCCGCATAAGTCCGCCCATACCTGTTGTTTCAGTACCGAACAGAGGACGTTTTGCAGCTCCAAGCATACCTTTTTTTGGCGCTGAAAGCGCAGCTCCAGTAGCAGCTCCAGTAGCAGCTCCAGGCATAACTCCTCTTTGTCTCCGGATAGTATTCCGCATAAGTCCGCCCATACCTGTTGTTTCAGTACCGAACAGAGCGGACACTTTTCTAAGAAGAGCTTGTTTGACTAATTGTTCATAACTCATCAGAAATCCTTTCAAGGACAGAAGTTCGCTATCGGACCTAGCAGCGGAGGTGTATGGAATGCTCTAAGCACGTTTATTTGAGACTCTACAGTAACCATCTTACACTGAAGTAATGACGTAAGAGTATCGTTAGTAACAACTGCTTGGGATACTAAAGATACTTCTGTTCTAGTAAGTGTAATTTGACTTAAGTTAGAGGCTATCGCAGTTACGTGAGCTTGCTGTAAAACGCTAATAGCGCCTTGGTTCGTCTGTAAAGTACCGATAGCTGCTTCAGCTGTAGCTAAATTAGGAGTTAAGGTAGTAAAGACTTTGCTGTCTAAAGCATCTAGTCTTGTCTCGTGCGTATTGACCTCGCTTCGTAAAATAGAAGCGCCAATATCTAATCTCTCAATAGCCTCGTGGTGATTATCCCCAATTTGTACGTAAAAAGGCGAACGAGTAACACTCCAGTCAGGAGCTGTTGCACTAGCAGAGTCTTCACCCAGTTTAAGGGTGTCTAGGTTATCTAGCCTAATGGTGTTTGTATTTATAGCTAAAGAAGAAACTACGGCATCAAGTTTCTCAATAGCGACGTGATGAGAATCGCCCTGAGTAAAGTTCCGAGGAATGTTCCACAAAGGACTAGTAGTCCCGTCGTAGAGTTCTCCTACGGCAGAGGCTAGAGCTCCGCCCTTAACTATTTCTGAGTCCTGGGCTTCTTTCAAAAATTGAGCTTTATCGTCTAATTGAAATTGAGGACGATTAAGCACTGAGTCCGTACCTATTTCCCCGTTTGAGAGGAAAGCTACGGACGGATGAAAAATAGCCGACGGAGTTCTAAAAGTTGCCATGCCAAGCCCTTACTGTAAACGTATACTCCAGGTATAAACTAGCTGGAACCCTGCCAACTTCTCCACAGGAGCATGAAATTGGTGGCTAAACAACAGCTCACTGGTTCCAATCTTTGTTATGATACCAGCCTCGTAGAACTTTTTCCCGTCTAAATTAGGGTTTGTAGGAAAAGCAGGCATCACCCCAGTGAACGTTACTACATTATTATTTTGTTGTCCTGTGGGAGCTCCTGCTGTAGAGATCCCGGTAAAGCCAGGGGAGCTCACTGGAATAAGTTCACGAGCATTATTCACTGGATCGCCCCCAGTTATTGGATCGTCATTAGTTAGGGTGCTTAACTCAATATCGCTGCGGCTTACAGCGATAGGAGCTACAGGGATTAAAGAGCCGCCTACTATAATATGTGTGGGGTTATAGGTAGCATCTCCACCTAAGGACCTTGCCATAATATTAGTCGCTGTAAACGTAATTACGTTTTTTACGTACACTACCTGCACTATTTCACCTGCAGGATTAATCTTCTTAACTTCGAGAAAACCCATCCCACTTTTGTCTAAACTATAATCTTCACAGCTAAATCCGCTGGAGTTATTCTGCATGTTCAGCTCCCACAAGTAGATCTTACCAGAATCCCCGAATTAAAACCAAAGGTTCCGATAGTGAACCCCCCTATAATAACAAACCCTGTGAAAGGAAATCCATGGTAACCTTCGTCATACCCCATGGTTACCGCGGGATCATATCCTACAAAGTCTACAGGCGAAGCGGATTCAATCAAAGGTACGCCTAATCCTATATCGATGACCTCTGCTTCAGAGTTGTGACCTTCTATCCTGGTTACTCCATCGAAAGCTACGTAAGAAGTCCCCACAAAGGTAACTACGTCGGTATTTTCTATAGCGTAAACATCAGATAAAGCATCTAGGAAAGTATAATTTAAAAACGTAGTGTACGCGGGGATAGCATCATTCAAGATCTCTACCACTTGTTTCTTGAAATTAGGTAATAAAGTGACAGTAGGGCTAATAGCTAAAAAGAAGAGGTTATCTTTAAAGTATGTGTTCATCACGTAGTCTTTGTAATCTAACCGTGTAGATAAAGGTACTCCAGGACTATCTTCTCCTATAACAAACTCACCGACTCTCATTCCCAGAGTACGTAAACCTTCGTTAGGAGTCGAGTATTCCTCAGGCAAGTTCCACAGCGCCCCTATCTGCGTGTCTGCATAAATTAGCACATCGGCAGGCACTAGGAAGTCCACTTCATCTCTGATCAAATTTTGGGGAATTATTAAAGGACTGACCTCTCTCCACCAACCCGGGTGCGAGACGCTATCTTTAATAGAAATTACGTCGGTCAAAGGCTCGAAAGGCTTAAGAGTTATTTCCGGTAAAAGTAATCCGTCAACCGAAAAGAAATCTCCCCTAAGAGGAATAGTCCCAGGAATAGTGTAATTATTGAGATCAGTAACGATGATGTTATTTCCGGCATCTTCAAATATCTCCTGTATAGTTTCGGCATCTCTTGAGATAGGGACTCCTAAGACTGCATTGATACCTGCTTCTATATTTTTAAAGCTGGGCCCTCCCGCAAAAAGTTGCCATATAGCGTTTACAAAAGTCTTATAATCTTCGGAACTAGGCTGGAAGAAGCCAATCATGTTTCCGAAATTCTTCCAAACGTATTCGTAGTCCCAGAAACTATTTAAGGCCCAGAACCCTATCTCCCTGTCCGCTACTCCCCCGAGCTGATCTCTAATTATTCTCACAGGGATACGGGAATCTTCGAAGGGATTACTTTTAAAAGTTATAACTCTGTCCGTAGCATCCACCTTGAACTCCACGTCTTTACTCATTACCAGTGAGGGCGAGTGGATCCTGTTCATGAGAAACTTGTCAACCGTGACCATGTCGCCCGGAAGTTTCCATCTGAATAAAGTCTCAGAACTGAAAGCCCCCCCGTACTTAAACGTCTTACCCGGAGTGAAATCACCGTCTTGCGATTGAGGGCCGTACGTGATTCCTTCCTGGTCGTATACTAGATCGCTTATGGCTAGGTTTTCACTCTCTAGGAACGTTAGGAAAAACCACTTTTTCTTATCAAACACTGGGATGTCTTTCACAGAGACTCCAAGTACCGTCTCTAGAAATCCGAAATAGGCATCCGAAAACAGCTCTCCGTACCCGGAGGTAAATTTTCTATACAGAGCTTTATCTCCGTACACGACAGTCCAAAAGTCACTAAGTGCTTTGTAGAAAGTATCGCCATTATCGAAGCCTAGTCGGTTATCCATTCACCATCTTCCAATCGGGGTTATGAACTACTAAAGTTTTACATATTGAGATCAATTCAGGATACGTCCTAGAAGATTTCAGGGAGTTAACTCCAAAACAACACCATACGACATTTCCTGCTACGTATCCGAGTGAGTTATCTACTCTGTCTACGCTAGGGCGCTTCATAGGGTCATTAAAATCAAAGGTTTTTCCTGAGTAAAAGCATTTAGCTTCTTGCTCTATAAAAAGATCTCTCAAAGTATCAAACGTCATTTCACAGCTGTAGCCTTTCTTCTCTGCCCTTTTACGCATACCGTATAAGGCTCTCTTGAACTTCTTTGTTAAATAATCAATAGTTTCACTAATTTTATCCATTAGAACTCAATGTAATATCTTCAGGATTAAGTATGTACTGGCAAACTCTTTGGGAGAACCCTATTAGTTTCTCAGTACTTATCTCTAACTTGTCCGTAGTAGACAAAAGATCCACGACCCCATTAGGTTTATGAACCTCGGCCTCTACGGTGAAAGGGAGTACAACACTTTGAATACCCGAAAAATTTTGAACGATGTCAATAATTCGAGATACCTCTACTGTACTGTTTTCCCCGGCTAAGGAATTAATATAGTCTGACACAGCTGTCTTTACAGCAGCCACATCAACTATCTCTCCTACAGAAGTATTACGGTAACTGATATCCATCGAGATGAACACCGGAGCGTAAGCTTTTGTAAGGAGGTTGGAACACACTACTCTATTCTCGCTATCCTCTGTGAACTCCTGAATACTTACTAGCGTAGAAGGTCTAGTTATAGTAAGCAGAACTTTTGAATTTATTAAAGAGGAATCGTTGAAGGTAATTACTACCCTCTCCTTTGTGGAAAACCGAGCAGCGTAGTCCGTGATTTCAGTTACTACATACGACTGGAACGTAGGGTCATCTGACTTAAATGCAACGGTATAGTCAGTACCTTCGGTTAATAAAGTCAGACTGTTCCCTGTTACTATCTCTATACTATCAACCTTGAACACAGGAGTTTCTGGGCTAAGAAGTTCCACAGATAGATTGTCCGTAATAAACTTCTCTATAGTGGACCTAGGAGGAACTTTATCTGTTCTCACATAAACGTCTACAGATCCACCCTTGTGTATGCCCTGGGGGAGAACTAAATCTCTGAGCATTTCTGAATCCCCGTATCCTATAGATGTGACGGAAAATGCCGTTGGGAAATTATCCTGAATTACAGTCCTTATAGACTTGTCGGTGACTAAGTCCCTTACTGTAATGCTATCTTGGGCCCTAACCTTATACTCATCAATAGTTTCTTTTTCGCGTCCTTGAGAGAAAGTAATATAGGCACTCAGTCCAAAAATAGCACTGTCCAAGAAGCTAGTTTCCCCTAGAGTCAGGACGGTATCCTGTTCCACTATCTCGCTAGTAGTTGAGGTAGATTCTACAGGTACTAGGAAAAAATAAGTACCTTCCTCAGGATCACTAAAGAGAGTTTGACTGGAAGAAGATTCTGTAGCTGAACTTTCAAAACTTAAAGCTTCTAAAGGGGTAAAGACAAGGTCTGTCTCAGTAACAAATTCAGTATCTGCGGATACCTCATAGAGCTTATCTTCTGAGGCAGAAACTTTAATAACCCCTGTGGCTTTAGCTCCTTCATTCCTAGATAGGAGAAAATTTGAGATTATACCCTCGACTACTGACTCATCCGCGGTAGTTAGGTTAACGTCTAAAAGTGACTGACTCTGTCTAAGCTCAGTTATCTCTTTCTGGAATAGTGCATAAAACATCGCTGCAGGAGAGATAACCAAAGATCTGAATGCAGTACCTTTGCGTGTATCTATTGTAGGGAAGTTTTCGTTTATAAAAGCACGCAGAAGAGCTTCCGCATTGTCTTTATCTTCTGAGGATATATCAGCCATATGTTTTTTACCCTATACTAAAGCGTGTATTTTATTGGCACTTTTATACTACGAGTGTTACCTGCTCTTGAAGTAATCTCTATCTCGATGTTGACTGTATCGCTTAGTACAGCAAAGTCTAAAAGAGTTGCTGCTTCTAAGAACTCATCGTCTGGAATACTAGAGCTTACCTCAATCTCAGCTTGATCACTCAAGATAGCCCTTTTAGTTTCCACTACGGCCAGTAGTATCACACCTTTTACAACGGGTCCTCCGAAGATTATGTTGCCTCCAATAATCTCCGCAAAACCTGTTCCAGTACTACGGTATATTAGATCGGACCCTAGACCAGTAAGAAAAAAATGTACGAAGATGTTAACAAGCTTCTCTATCCCCGTTACAGATTTTAAATTATCCCCTGTACTTAAGAGAATCTCTCCCTCTAAGTTATCACTTTTTGAGAATAACCATATGTCTTTAGTAGCCATTATGCTCCTACCATATACCTAATCATGCCATCTTCATCCCTAAGGTACTTATAGTCATGCCAGAGAGCATTAAACCCGAAGGTATACTGGTCCATTCTATCATGGTTTCTTACTTCGAACATTCTTCTCTGGCCCGCCATCTTGGTCTTAGCAGCTAATAAAAAAGTCTTTTGTCGAGAATCAATAGCGGGATCATCTACCTTAGCCTGCAGTTTATCTCTGGTAAAATCTAAGAATTCTAAATCCTTGTCATTAGGGAAATACTTAGTCCCTTCGCGGTTGACCGCTTGGTCCATACACTCTTTATGTATTTCTTTCAAACTTACTGAAAACTCATGGAACTGATTAAACGCTTCCGTCGAATCTCGCCCTATCATAATCCCTTCCACAGGGGATCCGGATCTATCCTGTTGGGGAGCGACCCCTTTTGAATCTACTGTGACATTTTTAGGAGGAATTACTACGCTATTCAAATTTGTAGGGCTCCCGAAAAAGTCATTCGGATCTACAAAAGTAGTGTCCGCTCGAAAAGTCGTGGGTATCCCTTCCACTTCAGGCTCCCCTGAGAAAGGACTCCACCGAGTAGGCTGCCTGCCTTGTTCCGACTTAGAGTTATCTAAATAGTAAGTTCCTATCCCTGGGGAGGTGAAAAAGGTAACTTTACCTTCTGAGGAAGCCACCGCGGGTAAGCTAAACACTGTGTACGTTATGTTAAATTCTGAAGAACTGATCGAAGTAAGTTCTTGTTGTTTCGAGACTAGAACGTTCCCAGAACTATCTATCTTTTCATACTTAACAAAAAGTCGAGATTCTGACTCTGAGGACTTACCCCTAGTGAGAATACTAACAGTAACTTGCCCACTTAGGTTTAACTCGGGACTACGCTGGTAGATCTTTCCCTCGGGTAAGAGCTCTACGGCAAAACCCCCAAAGGCTTTCACCTCAGTCTGTCTAGTAGCTTTATCGTTTTTCACCCAGTTCAAGGGCCCATCTAGGGTCATTAAAGGGGACTCAAAGGAGGCATTCCTAAACAGCTGGGAAGCAGGTTCCAAATTGTACATGAGTAGAGACATGGTTCACTATCCTTATAACAAATCAGATGCTGACTTTTTTCATGAGCACTGCTATGTGCTTCTTACGCTGAGAAACATACGCCGCACTAACACCTAATTTTTTAGCTATATCGTTATTCGAAATTTTTTGTTTTCCACCGTATCCTGTAGTGTACTCAAAAATGAGTTTATCTCGGGGAGTCAGTGAACGATACACTAAGTCTACTTTCAAATCTAGAGCCGAATCCTGAAGGTCGGAAGCTCCCTCGTATATCTGAGAACTCGCGCTAGACTCTGTATGGAGTTGTCTCTCCATACGCGCAACCTTTTTCACAGGCCAACTTAAGTGATCGGAGAGCTCTTCAGAGGTAGCTTCCCTATCTAACTTTTCCTGGAGGTTATCCTTCGCGTTCATAAACTCCCTGACCTTGAGCTGCATATTCTCAGGAAGTCTGACAGCGTTTTGTGCTTTCATATTCTCACGAATCAGGGGCTTCAACTGGTTCACGATAAATGTGTTTAACCTAGACAAGCTAGGGTTGTATTTAGGCATTGCTTTAAGCACTAACCTCTTTGCTTTTATCTTTAGTACAGGAGGGGGTATCGTACCTAGTTGCTTTTGGACTTCTGAGTTCAGCAAAGGATCAATAGCCTTTAATAATTTACGTTGATTATCAAGAGACTTATTCTGCATCCAGGCTTTCCACAAAACTATATCCTCCTCCCAACGCTGTAACTTCTTCTTAGGGGCACCTAGGTAAGGACCTGGCTGTGTGTTAAACGTGGAGTTTACGCCCTTAGCACTGGAAGTTAAAGGCGGGAGGTTAGTTCTTTCAAATAAAGGCTTCATAGTATCTCAATTCTTCTGCGTTTCTTCAAGGCGTGTAGTGTACAAGGCCGCGGCTAAAGCATTAGATTTTTCAGGATCAGCCAATAAATCTAGCACTTCCTTAGGTGTAACATGCCTAGCTCCTTCTTTTGATAATGCCCCGTCACGAGCTGTTCCGTCAGCTGCAGTTTGAGGACCTACTTCAGCACCTTCTGGAAGAAGCTCTAGCCACAAAGGACTTTCTATATCCGTCGCTGGATCTGAAGGACCTACTTGCAGAGGAGTTAAGTTGCTGAGTTGGACAGATGTCCCCGCGGATTGTTCAGAGATGGAATGACTTACTGAAATTACTAAGCCTCTATAGTTTGTACCCGTTTCTCCGTCTAAGATGTAGGAAGAAAAGCCAGGGACTATCACGGGGTTAAACACACACTCTACAGTTCCGAGATCGTTTTGAGACCTTAATTTATGAAACATAAACTGAGCATAATTTCTCAGATACTCCTTGTATTTCTTTATAGATAAAATTAGTGCCTTAGATTCTGTAGCTTGATCGACTGGCTCTCGGGATTCATCGGCGTCGTGATGAGCTTCTTTTAGATCCTTATTTAACCAAGCCCCTTTAAGGATAAAGGGGGCATACGCAGGAGGCCAAAGAAATTTATACGACTTAGACGGGTAAGGGCTGTATTCTGAAGGGTTTATCTCATTATCTGGAGGGAAGACCACACACATATTTCTACTAAAGTGTTTCATATTAGGGATACCTTTTGAGAAATACCCCGCGATTGCATAAACAACTATTTGGTCAGGATAATCTAAAGGGTCTGACTGGATAGATATACTACGAATCATTGACGGGAATAGAACATTTGCCTTTATAGCATTAGAGAAAAGCATGTGAGGTAACATTAAAGTAGAGTTTACCCACGGGACCGCATAGCACCCTATTTCTCTTAGCATTTGAGAAAGTAAGTCCCAATAAGTAGACGAAGAGCCTCCCTCTCTGATAAGTGCGTCTATCCTCTCTCTTATTTCGGTATCGAATTTCTGGAATTTTCCGATGTTACCAAAAAACTCCTCAAGAATTTTTGGCTGTTTTAACTTCTCAGAATCTACCGCCAAAAACTTTTGAGCGAGCTTGAAGTGCTTTTCAGCAGCTTGGGGGGTATCAGCGGTATTGAACCTCTTTATAGGCTCTGGCAACCTCTCTAGAAGCTTTCGGAAAAGGTCTCGAGGGCTACTCCAGTCTTTCCCGACTATAACCGTGTTAAAAAACGCAGTTGTAGAGGAGTTATCCCTAAAGCCAAAAGGGTACCAGTTGGCTACGGATATTGTTGTGTTAAACATAGCGGAAGGGCCTCCAGTACAAGCTATAGTGTAATGTACCGCCGCAGTAGACTTAGTGATACCTACCCCCGACACTATACCTTGAAACAAGGTGAAAGGTTTATATGCCTCCCCCGGCTTCCACTTAAGTTTTATTTCTGACCCTACGAACTCGCTCTTCTTAAGTTCAGTTAGCTTAATGCCTAGCACACTCTTATTCTTCTCAATTACTATACTTACATTGGCTGTAGGTATACCACTTATAGTGTAAGTTACATTGATACCCTTTACTTGCACATCTTGTGCTCCAGATATTTGTATGGGGGTTTGGCTGCCGTCGCCACTTAATTTTCCTAAAGATGTGAGTTCTACTTCAATATTTTCGATTAACATAGATTGTCCTTGATATGGCGCATCCCCAGTAAGTGTATAGTCAGTAAAGCACTTAACTTGTAAACTAAATTACGGTGGTTTAGCCATAAGGATTTTAAAAACTCCATAAGTTCTCTTTCCCCTTTTGATGAAAAAACTCCTCCGTAGAAGAACAGCATGTCTGAGATGACTTCCTTATTTTCAAGTAACTTACTGTGCAAAGACACCCAGTAGTTCTCTGGCACTAGAGTCTTGTCCTTGATATAGGGATCTCCTACGCGGTCCCGGGTATATGAAAAAAGTTCTGTAGACTGCAATAGCCTAATCACATCTTCATGATAAGCCCTCTGAGGCGATGCTTTGTTTATACTAAGCCTAAAAATTAAGTTTATAAACTTAAGTACTGAAGAATCCACTTGAACATCCGCTCTCAAGGCTAAGATCTCATTATTATCTAGAAGCTTTATTAACTCGCTCACTCGAATCCCTCCAAAAGTAAAACTTCTATATTCACAACTATTAAAGCCTCGTTACTAAGACTCTTATTTAATGACATTGCTACAGCTACCCCTGAAGCGGTTATGCCTAGTTCGGAGAGGACTATGTACGCCGAGGGTGTGTTTTTTAGTCCCCCTTTTCTTGCCCGTAGAAACTTTTCCCATATTTGTAAAAAAGACTTCCCTGTGGAATTTTCTAAGAAGGTTCTTCCCGCTATTTCTTCGTGTGTTACAAAAGCCTGAAGACTTACTTTAGGGAGAGATCTACCAAAAGTGTAGATATGCTCCGTTTCACTAAGTGTTAAATTTTCCTGAACTCTTTCCGAGGACGTATAACTCCAAGACTGTATTAGCAGTCTTATGTCCCCTGTAGTTCTAACATCTCTAGATTCGCCTCCTTCGTCGTATCTGAGCTCTACAAACCCGGATCCTCCTTTTTCGGTGTTACCATCAGATCCCCCCTCTTTAAATATCTCGGGCACTCTGCCTAGGCCCGGAGGACCGTATATGCCTCCCATCAGGACCTCTCAATCAATTCTGCGTTAATGACTTGTCTGGCCTTATCCAAAAGTAAATCATTAAGCACCTCTGCCTCAAAAGTAGAGTCTCTTTGTTCGGAGAATAATTCCTCTAAAATTTGGTAAACATTAGTAGGTTTTTGCATATCACATCTTTCTAGTTCCACTATTGGTAGTTACGAGGACGGTTTTAGCGACGATTCGGGATGTTGATGGGCTTGCTCCTGTCAAAACCGGTACCTTTTGTCCACGAGTCTGGAATTTGCCCCCGGTCTTTTAATAACTGTTGTATGTTTGTGTCTATACTTTTAAGAGAGACGCTCGATTCTTCAACAGCTTTTGTAGCCGCTTTATCTTTTTCCTTAGCAGCACCAGTGTTCTGATTTCGGATTTTTTCTTCCTGAAACATCTTTCTCTCATCATTGGTAAGAGGTACTCTAGTTTCGTACAACTTTCGATCTGCTTTACTGACGTGAAGCAGCCCTGTATCCCGAAGCTTATCCCGTATGCGTCCTAATCTTTCGGCTCTTTCTTTCCTATATTTCCCCTTTCCTTTACCCGAGAAGATAATTTCTCTTTTATCTCTAATAGCCTCCGCCTTTTCCGCTTCCGCTTCATCATCCTTTACATGCTTCTGGTATCTATGCCAGGCCTTGCCTGCGGCAGCGGCTCCAACAGATTTACGCGCCGATTCCCCTGTCCAATCCTTGCCTGCCCAATATCCCGCCGCTTTAACCACGCCACCTGCCGCGGACCCTAACAGGCGCGCTGTCCCAACGATAGCCTGGCCAAAATAGCTTTCCTTTTCCCACTCGCTTTTTTTCTTTATAAACTCTGCCGCTGCGGCATCATCATCCGTTACATCTTTATCACCGTCGTCATACTTATCTAATAGTTCCTGAATAACCTGCGGGTCATATCCTGCTTTTACAAGTTTTCTGTCTTTAATTAATGCCGCAACTTCCTCGCGTTTCTTGGCTTTAGTTATAGATTTTTCAGAAATCTTCTTTACCTTAGCAGCGATATTGACTTTACCTGTAGCTCCCACATCATCTAGCAAATTAGAAAAGCCCTTACCCCCGAACTCTTGTTCGCGCTTTGCTGCCATTGCCAGTTTTGCCGCAACCTGTTTGTCGAGCCCCGTCAACTCTGCCACTCGCTCGACCTGGAGCTGCCAGGAATTCCCGGACAAATCCTTCAAGGCTTTCGTAACCGAGTCTCGCGTCTTCTTCTTCCAAGCAACTCCAGATTTTCCCGCTCTCTCTAATATCTCAGCATTTTTGGAGTCGTCCTGTCCTGCGGCCAGCATAGCGGTATGGGCATCGTACGTTGATGCCCCTGTAACTTCGTTCATAGCCTTTGTAAGAACGGTCACATCGACAAAGCCTTGGGTCTGGCGAAATTCGGTCATTTCTTTCTCAAATTCAGCAGCTTTTCCTTCTTTTCCTTGAGATCTAAGCTGTATCATAGCGACCTCGAAAGCCCGGGACATTTCCCCTTGATCTGATTTCGCAAAAGATACCTGGTTCTTCGTTATCTCGCGATTTAGTCTTTTAGCGCCGTACTGCCCTATAAATTTTTTATCAGTTATCCCGTATTTTTGCATATCCCTAGCTAGCATTTTAGTACCCATAGTGATACCGGTGCCTGTGGAAGCGCTTAAGCCATATTGCTTAGCTAAGTCACGCCCTGCTTCAAAGACCTGAGCAATTCCTTTATTCGTAAGCTTAAGATCGTCTTTCATTTTCTTAAGATTACGAATCGTATTCTCGTCTATTTTCTCCATGCCCCTTTCTCCGGCTATTGCTCCTAATAAATCCATAGCTTCAGCTGTATCTTTAGTGCCCATCCTCTTTTGGACATCGCTAACATTAGCGGTAATCTTTCTTGCCCTTATAGCTATTTTTTCACCTAGCTCCCTCTGGATACTTTTTCTATCGGTATCCGTTTCAGCTATCCGAATATTTCCTTTAGAATCTCTGACGGTCCCCTGGATATCGTCAAACTCTCCCCTTTCAGCTGCCTTGTTAAGTATCTGGGCTTGTTCCTCCGCAGAGAAAAACTCCTGCCTCTTAGGATCTAGAAAATCAAATAAACTACTTGTCCCTCCTGTTTTACGGAATCTGCGCATTTCTGACTTAGACACAAGATTTTTAAGCTTCTCTGGATCAGCCATGATATCCCCAATTTGCTGAGCCATTGTCCGACCTTTTAGACCGCGCCCGTGATCCTGATCAACCAAGTCACTTCGGTCTACGATAGATTCTAAAGCTCCTGTCATCTGATTAGCGGCTCGAGATGCCGATCTAGCTTCTTTATCTAGTCTGCCCAAAGTATTTTCGTAAAACTCGTTAGTCCCTGTGAGTTTTGATACAGTCCTGCCTAACTGACCCGCGAAAGCTCCGGGGCTTCTAAACCACTGGTGCTTGAAGTCCTCCGAGGATCGATTATAGGCTTGCTGTGTAAACCTTTTGAAATCTACCGCGTCCATATTTTTAGGGGCCGCGAATCCTGCCATATTCCTAGCAGCTCTATTACTCATGCCGAACATCTGCAGAGCACCTACCTGCATAGAGGGCATTGCTCCTACGTGCTGCATCCGTGTCAGCATAGACATTTGGGCTGTTTGAGCTTGGAATTCTCGAAGCCTCTGAACATTAGTAGTTGTACTACTATGAAAACTAGATTGTTGGGCGTAAGGATTTATTTGGGGAGGGGGCCGCATATACGGGTTACCTTGGGGAGGCGCAGCATAGGGGTTCCCGTATGGGGAAGAATTGAATATGGACATCCTTACTCCTTAAGTTGGGTATTCTTCATATTCTCCCACATATCAACAAAATTCTGAAGATTTTCTTTCTCTGCTGCAATCTGATCTTCCTTAACCCAAGGAAATAGCCCAGCGTAAGCTCTATCTAAAGTCTCCCGAGAGGATACCGAGCCCGCGTGAGCTGCGATAGAGGCTAGAAGCTCAAACTCTCTCAGTTTAATAGCTCTTTCCCTCTGCATTACACTAACTAAATAAGAGGATCTTATGTCGTAAGGATAGTCCACCTCTATATTATTGACGTGAGCAAGCGTTAGTAAATAAGGGTCACGCCTATCTAAAAATTTTCAGAGGATATCTCTTCCATCATTATAGCTACTTTAAGGTCAAATTGCGCCATAGCATCTACCATAATTTTATTTACAGGCGACGGGTGATCCTCAAGCAAACTAATCCTCTCTTCGAGAGAATACTTTTCCCAACTCTTATTTTGAAAAGAAGTAATTGCCGAGGCTAAAGAAGCATTAGCCCTAGCTATAGGCCCGGACATAAAATCTTTATCGCTTAAACTATCTAAATGGTTCATAAGAGCTTTAACTTCTTTCCCACTTCTACTTTTTACAGAGAAAATTAAGCCTTTGATATCGAAGTCCTCGGTGAAGGGCTTCTTCTTGAGCATAAGGCTCCAAAACTCTGTGATCTCTTCCTCCGAAGGTTTAGCCTTCTCAGGGACGTCAGGATCATTCATCAAGGTCTTGGGAGCCTCTACAGCGCTCTCGTCCTCTTTATTAGCTCTCTCCTCCGCTACAGCTAGAGCTGTTTGCAAGTCTTCCTCCACTTGTTTAGGTGGGATTAAAAAATCACTCATTAGTTCTCCTAAGTGCTAACTTCGTTAACAATATCTTCATATTTACTTCGGCTTAAATCGCCTTTAAAACTCTCACCCATCGCATCCAAAGGTATCTTATTTATTCGACCTTCGTTAGCTCCTCCGCCTGAAGGCGCTTCGTCTACGACTGTCGTGGTAGTTCCCCCGCCTGCACCCAAAGGTATTTTAACCTGTTCCGTCTCTTCAAAAGTTCCAGGAGTAACTGATCCTTCAAATACATACTCCCCGTCTGTGAACTTCTTGTAACTACTGTAAGGAGCCATTTGCTCAATATCCGGATCTTCATCACAGGCCTGGTTTTCTCCAGTAACAGGACGACTCATACCTATATCTGGAATATCCTGCTCGCCTGAGGGGATCTGAGTAGACCAGTCTACAAGACCTTCATTCATGGTAATCTTACCGCCATCATGCTGCCAAGGATATTCGTAGACTTTGTAGTCATCATTCTTAGTATCCTTGTACCTGAACCTGGCCTCTGCCAGCTTCTCTTTATTAATATCTGCCTTAACAGATTCCAATGTCTCAGGTACAGGATCCCTCTCCACAGAAAGGGTATTGTGGGACGAGCCCTTCGTCCAAATGAAGTCACCGTTCTTATCGTTTATAGTTCCTCCTTGAGGATCTCCTAACAAAGGAGCGTCTCTGATGTCACTATCTCTTGCATGGATGTTAAGATCTCTTTCCCTTCTAAGTACCCCTCTGCCTTCTGTAGACAAAGTATATCCGCTGTCTCGAACAGTCAGGTGAGATCTGGCCGCAATAATACGAGTTGAACTACTTACAAGGTCTAACTGAGCTCTACTAAACAGCTTAGCTTGCGGTCCTTGCAGCACTAAGTAGCTGTTCTCAGGTAGTTCCGTAACAGTGACTAAGTTGCCCTCATCGGTGCTCTTGCTGATATCTGTCTTAGTGCCACATTCCCGCTTCTCACCTTTCATACCGGGTGAGGGTGTCTCTACCCCTGTAGCTATAAGAATTTTAGCTGCGGAAGTTATCTGAATTCCTGCGCTTCCATGGATGTCTACCCTAGCAGTATCTGACAAGATACCTACATTTTGTTTGGCTCTAACCTGGATTTGCCCTTCTGTAGTTACTATCTTAAGATCTCCTAAATCCGCTTTGACTATAATACTAGCTCTCTCTGATCGCAACTGAACATCGCCTTTACGAGAAGTTACAGTAGCAGACTCTTTTACGGACTCCAGAGTAGCTGTCTTTTCTCCTACTAATCTGAGATCTTCATTAGCTTTAACTCTAACGCTTTGTTTGTGGCTAACTATATCTATATCTTTCGTAGCTCTGACCGTCATCTCTCTTCCCGCAGTAAATAGTACATCTCTTCCTGCTTGGAATCTTAAGTCTTGTTTTGCCGATATAGAGACGTTGCCTTTATTCATATCTATACAGGAGCCGTCCGTGTCTTCTATATAAACAGACCCATCTGATCTTTGGTGGATTAAGCTATAGGTCTTCTCGAAAGGAGCTTCTTGTTGTCCTTCGTATATATCTTTAGCTACTGGCGGAGGAGCGAAAGCTTTAGATTCAGACCCTTTCTCAGAGATAACATTCCAATCTTTTTCATGATCTCTGAAATGCCTCTTCTCCTCATGATCTACCATGTGGTTATGGTACTCAGGGACCTGCATTCGACGACCTTCTTCGTCGTTTTCACTCCAGTCGTACACTTCATGAGGAGTTTTTACGTAGCCAGTCTTTTCTGTATCACCCTTATCATTATGAAAGCTCTCTCTTATCTTCTTAGGTACAGGTATGAAACTGACCTTCTCAAGCATTAGCTCTCGGCAACTTCTAACCCTAACTGCGCCATCGTGAGATATAATAATTTCGGTAAGTCCATCCGAGGGTTCTTTGTCAACTCTTTTATTAGTGTCTCCCCTTCTTGAGATAAAGAGATGGAGATTGTCCCCAAGCCATCCCGCGAAGGAGTGGATTCGCCACTTCCCGGTTCGATCATAAGGTTTAGTTGTATAACGGAGTTTTTCTTCATCTGGGGAATGCTCTCCAATTTCTTCCGTAGGCTGATCGGCTCCCATAGTTTCGAAGAAGTTCGGTGCTGCGTGTACCGTAAGGTTGGATTCGCCTTCATCGTTCTCGCTCCTTAATTCCATAAAGTCAGTAAACATTTCCACATTACGGGAAGTTAGTCTGCATAAGTCATCTTGTTTTAGAAATTGAATATTGGACAGAGGACTTGCGCCTAGTTTAGCTATAGCTCCACGAAGCAATGCTAAGACCCCTCCTTCAGGGGTATACCTGGCAAAGTCTCCCGCTAAAAGATCTGTGGGATTAGCTCCCCGGTAAACTACATCCGGCCCTACCTTAGACCTCTCTTTTTTGGAACGCACATTAGTGTAAGTTACGGGAGGAGATCCCACGGGGTTGATGCCCGCTTGAGGTATAGGCCCTATAATGTATCCGAAATCTTCGCAAGGATAGTACAGAACTAAGGCTCCTTCTTGGAGCATATCCGCACATCCGGTCCCTCTCAAGAATCCGCCGCCGCCTTGAGACATAGCAGGCTTACCTTTGAGTAGCTGGCCATCCGAAGTTTGTAAGTTATAATTATTAGCTGAAGTATCTACATTAATTATAACAGCTGCCCGTAAGATAGGGAGTTCTCGAGCTAAGAACTCCAGCTCCCTGGAAGAAAAATCCATATAAAAAACCCTCCGTTAAGGAGGGCATTGTAACAAAGAGGATTATCGATTAGAAACTACTAGTTAAACTATTTATCCGAGAAAGGAATCTTCTAGCCTAAGGACCTGTTACACCGGCGCCGGTCCCTGGATTTCCAGGTTCAATCTGAAGAAGCTGTATCATCATAGATATGTTTTCAACAACCACAGAGCCATTGGCATCTGCTCCCACACCTGCATTGTTGATGTAACATCCTGAGCACTTATACTCTACGCCTGTCTCGGAATCTTTAAGAGTTAGGACTCCTCCTGCTCCCCCGTCAACTTCCCAGAATTCTGACCCGAGAATAGACCTCAAAGTTCTGTCGAAAGGAGTTTGACCGGTATTGTCACTGGTACTATTTCCAATGACTCTCGCCATAGAAACTTGACCTTGAGTTCTACCTGAGACCATCCAAGCGTCAAAGGTTCCCAGCTCGTAAACAGGTTGTATCTGCTGCCCGTAGTTAATACTGACATTCTGTGCCAAGCCCACCAATCCGCTGTTTATAAAAACCCCCATGGTTTCGGCTCTAGCTAGAGGCCCTTTTCTCGGGGTAATATTTTTATTAAAAATGTCAGCCATTTAAAACTCCTTAGATTCTAAGCTTAAGATTAACCACGTTAAGAGGAGGAGGTAGAACTAAATCTACGTCTACATTAACGTGATCCTTAAATATTGGGTCGGCTTCTACGAAATTAATAGTAGCGTCAATTATCTGAGGACCTATCTTTGGAAGAGAGTTATTCTTCTTCTCTATAATAACCCCTTGCACTGTAACCCTTATAGCTTCGAGAGCATCTCTTGTAACATTCCATACCCCTATAAAAGGTAACAGAGATTCTCTCATGGAGAAGGATATGGAATCCAGATTCTTGGTCAGAGACAGTTCACTTAGTTCCAGGGAAGTGTTATCTGTGGATAGTTGGTGTCTAGTAAACAACTGCCCGTCTGAAGTGTTCTGTGTGACTATATACACTCCGGCTCCAGCCATAATATCCAACTGAGCCGCCGTAAAGTACTTCGATGTACGATCTACCGAATCAAATCCAGGTATCCCAAAGTTTGTAAACCCCTGGTGAGGTGGAAAAGATGCAATCATCCCGGCTATAGCTGCGCACAAGTGATATCCAGGAACTTGTTCCCCGTCTACCTCTACTAAGTCAGGCCATACCAAGTATACTCTGTGATCCTTAAAACTTTCAGCGATAGCAGCATGAGAGGCTGCTTGAGAATCTTTATTGAGAGGTCTCACTACTTCATACTTCTGTGCGAGAAGAATAGGTGCGCTGGGTCCGTCCAACAAAATAAGTATCTCGTCAGACACGACGGAATCGATTTCGTAACTAGTTTGAGGAACTCCGTTAACATAATCCGTCAAGATTACATCTCCTGGAGTTACTCCCTCGAGTAAAAAATCTCCGTTATTAGATACTAGCTTAGTAAACACGGGGGGGTTCAGATCAGTGCTATTGGGATCGTCTACGAAAGTAGCTACGTAGTCTACTAAGTTGCCTAGAATATCTGTTCTCTGAGAGAGGAGAGTTTCTGTAGTAACAAGTTTCTGGTTAGCTATCAAGATTCTCCATTTATTGTGATCAGGATCTGATAACAGATCAACATGGGCTTTATACGTTGAAATGATAGAAGGATCCTGGGTGAGAGGAACAATAGCGTACGTCGAGTCATCTTTCTCAAGAGTATCGAGAGCTGTTTGGTACCCTATAGGGTCGTCCGAAGATAGTCTCAAAAACTTAACAGGTATATTGCTGCTAGCATGTGCTTTAGAAACAGCAAAAGCCAGCGGATTTCTTGGGTCAATTCGACCTAACTTACTTTCGATATCATCCACATCCTCAATAGAGTCTATCTGATTCGTCTGAGCTGTAGCCAATGCTGAGTACGTAATGTACATTTTAGCTCCGGGAGCCACTAACAGGTCTACAGGTACTGGATCTCCAAGCACTATGTCAAACACGTCTGGGGACTGCACGAAGATAGAGGGATTAACGGTTACTGTAGTAAGATCAAACTCGTAATTAGGGGCGCCTAGATCGTCTAACTCAGGGATAAGAACATCGTCAAAGTTAATAGACAAAGTGTATAACAAGCCCGTAACATCCAATAAAGGGGCTGGAAGAGCATTAGCAAGAACTAACTTGTTGTATCCTAGGACATTTTTAGCTGTGACAATTATTGTCCAACTGTCGCCTTCCAAAAAAGTAGCACTCAGTTCAGGACTAACAGTGTCCCTCTGTAAGTCGACCATTTTGAATTTGAGTCCGTTTCTACCGAGGGGAAGCAACAACGAGTGTCCTTGCAATCTCTCTGCAGGATCTTCGGACAAAGAAAAGGGCCCTGATGAATCTCCGAGTTGGGAAGTAACGGTTACTTCGGCTGTGCCAAAGGTTCCCCCTCGAGAAACAGATACCGTGTAAGTATCGTCTTCTTGTCCAGTAAACTTAGGATTAACGGAGGTGCTAACTACCCAGGAGTGCCCTAATACAAACGCATTCACTGGAGTAACATCCCCAATATCAAAAGTAGCTTTAATACCTCTTGTGCCTAAAGCGTATTCGAAAACTCCTACTGTAGTGATAAACGAAGTGTCATCTATGTTATTCGTAGAGATCACATCAAAAGCAGCGGTGCCTAAACCTCCTCCTGTAGTACAAAGCAAAGTGTACTCGATAGGATTTGCAAAGTCATATCCTTGGGAGATAGCGGCGCTTGTAACAGGCACGGTATTCGCATCTGTAGCTGCCGCAGTAGTAGTAAATGCTCCTACGGTAGTAAAGTCAGATGTCAAGTTAAGGACCAGACCATGGCTTCCCAAGTAGTACTTATTTACCCCTGCTATAGTAACTATTGTATGATTTGTATCATCTCCTGTAACAGTAACATCCAGTGTCAAAGTTCCTAAGGCTCCAAAGGTATCGTCAGTGATGACATAAGAAGAATCTTTATTGTGGTAGTATTTACCCTCTAAGGAAAGTGATCCTGTGGTGGCCCCTGAAGTCGCAGTTAGAGGAGCAATTGTATAGTTGGTATCGGAAGCTATAATCTCCAGAGAAGCCAGTTGAGGAGTATCCGCGATAAGATCGTGGAGATTGCCAGTAGATATAAGTTCCATGTAGTCAGACCAAAGTCTGGCTGTTTCAACGTGTGTGGCTGTAAAGGTAGCTCCTGTGCCTAGGATCATTCTAACACCGATGCCCAGTGCTAGAGAGAATATTGTATTTTCGTCGTCTACTCCTGCTACGGTTATGAAAGATCCGGCAGCAAGTGTCCTCGCTCGAGTTGCTCCTACCGTGATTTCTTGCATTGTCCAATTGAATGTTAAGGCAGCTGAGTAATTACCGGTAGTAGTTGAAGTTACGAACAGCTGCACGTCTCTGTCCCCGGTGTAAGCGCCTTCAAGTACGAAAGTTTCATCTGCTGATCCCGAGTCTTTTGCTACAGTCCCATGCCCATTGGCACGTCCTTGTAATGTCCAAGAATCTCCGGGAATAAGAACTCCTTCGGTAGGTAAGGTGAAGACTGCTTTAGCTCCCCTACTGCCTACTGGAACTAATTCTCCTGCTTTGACGATAGATGGTCCGCTGTTGTCTACGCTTCCTGGAGTGCTAATATTAACCCTAGCTACCCCGGAAACTCCTTTGTCTATACAAGTGATTGTGTACTGAAGGTCATCGCTGGAATCGTACTGTCCTGACTTCTCGACTATACCGTCTTGGTTGTCAGGAGCTGAGCAAACTATAGTAAAGACATCGGCAGTGGAATCGAAGGAAAGTGTCGCGCCTACATCGTCCAGGACTAAAGTTAGGCCTCTGAATCCCATGGGATAATCAAAAACTCCTGCTTGAGTGAGTATGGTTTGTGCAGTTACTAGGTCTCCGGGAGAGGCACTATCGGTTACTGAAAATTCCGCGGCCCCTAGAATTCCCGATACTGTACACTCGACAGTATAAGTAGTTGCTTCTGTAAGGTGCTGGTAAAGTCCTTTAATTCCGACTAAGGCGGTCCCTGTACCGGCTCCTGTTGCAACAGCTAAAGAAACAGGCTCTTCGTAAACTCCTGCGAACCCTACTAGCTCATGATTCAGAGAAGCTCTTGTAGGGGCTCCTGCTGAAGCAGGAACTTCCTCGTTACGAAAAGCGATTACTCTACTCTCGTGAACGGTTCCGCCGTCTGTGACTGAGATGCAATCCCCTGATTTGACACCCCTGTTGTGAAGAGCCGAGCTTTTAGGGTAGCTAATGCCTTTGTTATTTACAAAGTCCTGAAAATAGAACCCTGCGGTCCCAGATTCAACCTGGTTAGGTCTCAATGCGTCGGTTGAGCCGTCTGCGCCAGAGTATAATTCTGCCTTTAGATCATCGAATCGTAATTCGATAGAGCTTTCATCGATAACATCCCCAGCGTCTCTGGAAGGATAGTTTACTGTCTGAGGCACTGTACTGTCATACTCACCAGAGAAAGCTTCCTGTTTGTCGTCAGCTCTGAGATAGTCCAAGAATTTTTTGTTAGGCCCCACTATAGTAGCGTTAAGCTCTACGTCTGAACTTAAGGGACTAACTCCGAACTCTTGAAATACTCTTACATTTGGAAGGATGTAAGCCATTTTTACCTCTTTTACCTCTTTTAACTATGTATTTTGAACTAGGAACTTCTACACTATAGTAGCTCAATACCTGGGTTACATCAATATCCTTCTTTAATAGCCTCGATCAATGATTCTATATTGGTTTGTTCCCATATTCTAATCTGCTCAGGAATTTTTGATAAGAAATATTCTCCCGGGGGAATACTATTAATGCTCTCCTTGTTCTCCTGTAAGTACTTAATATATACGGATTCTATTAAATCACAAAAAGATTCTATATCTATCAGGGAAATTACATCCCCTACTTCTTCCTCGGAGAGCCCACTTTTGCTAAGAGTTTTTACAGTGATCCCCACTAGGGTTATCAATGCTATCGACCGGATAGTTGGGATTCTCACCTGCAAATCCTTTCAAGGATTGGGAAATAACTTTTATTAATAGACTCTCTTGTTCTAAAGTCCAGTGGTTAGCTATTGTGTAAGCAATACTCAAAGGAGTAGCAAAAAATTCAGTATACTCCTGAAACGGCATAGTTTCACCTATACCCTGAACTTCAAATTTAATAAACCCGTAATCATGTGCAATTATAGTTTGAAAACAAAGTAAACAATCAAGGACCTCATCCGCAATCTTTTCACTCTCTCTAGGCTTCAAAGCTAAGGCCGTAACATTAAAGCTACCATTAAAAAGAACAGTCAAAGCTCTATCCCCAGGGTTCTCTCCTCGGCCACCGGCGTCCCCAAAAGATATCCTCTGGATCTGAACAGAGCCTCTTTTAGTAATTATAGCCGGACGTTTTTGTACCTCGTCGGGCTTAAACTGTAAAGCATCTAAAATAGATATACCGCTGACAGTACTATCCTTACTATATATGTATTCAGTCCCCCCCTGACTAAAGCAATTTTTCAAAAGCTCTATAATCAATAAGGTTAAAGTGAAGGGTGAAGGTCTAAATTCATAAGACATAGTTCCTCATAGCTAAATTAAAAAATTTAATGATTAAGATGTTTAAAACCCAGGGCCTTCTTCCCCAAATCCTTCTTCTCCCAATCCTTCTTCAAACATTTTTCTAAATTGTTCTAAGAATTCAGGAGGGCCGAAGACCATAAAAGCAGGTTTAGTAGTTCCTAAAAAAGGATTAGTTATAGGGGCTTTCCCAAAAGGTGCAGGTTTAGTAGTTTCGTCATCAGTTCCTGCAGGTTCCGAAGATTCTTTTTTCGGAGAGGTAGGAGCTCTAAGGGGAAAAGGGGGTCGTACAGATGCCTTCAAAGCTTCTAACTCAGAAGCTTGAGTTGCCCACTCGAGAGCTACATCTCTAGTCATGCCTGTGACAGTGCGGTAAAGTTTCACGAAATTTCTGCCGGCACGAGTGTTTAAGAACTGAACCATGTCAGGTAAGTAAGTCAGTGTCTCGACAAGTTCTTCTCTTTTATTGTTCTTTTTATCGGCTGCTGCATCTATCAGGATTTTCTGAGAGATGTCCTTAAGCTTCGAGAAGTTAGCACTCCCCAGAACCTTATCTATCCCTTCATCGGTGCACCCTGCATTAAGGGCTAGCTGGGTTACGTAATCAGTAGCTACGTTTTGAGATTGTTTATTATGCCCGGATAATTCCAGGAAATCGTTCAAAAGACTCATTCGTTTACTCCAAATTGTATAGTGGACTGGACCGTTCAATAGTCGCAATCTCCACTAGTTGCTTTACAGGATATCTGGTATGTTCCACTAATCTTACGACATTAATATAATGCCTATTATTGCTATCAACTTCAACAATTACATCACCTTTCTTTACTAAAGGGAAGGCTCTTAAGTGCGCTTGGCTAGTAACGTTCTCTGTATACCCAAAAGTGCCATCTATTACTTGGACTTTGGGGAACGGTTCTATCTTACCTAGAAGTGTTACAGGCTTCCAGTAACCTCCTTTAAAGGTGGTGCCAAAACAGTCACTACAGTCTGCTTTAATCGAATCTTCCGTGACAGGGTCGTAACACTCAGTACACTTTTCACCCCAATGTTTCATTTTAAATATCTTTAATAAGACTCCAGAGTGAGCTTTATACTCGATAGCATGTTTCCCATCCATTCGTTTAGCGACTAAGTAAGCTTTTTTTAGACGAGGATTCGAGGCCAGGTGTATAGGCCCTACTGTCTGTGTCTTATCCGAGAATGGAAATAAAAATTCTATTTTGTAGGTAACATCAAACAACTTAGACAAGGGTTTAAGTCCAGTGTCTTCATAAAATGATTCTACTACTGGATAGAAATTTAGTTTTGTATACTCCCCGCCTGTGGAGCCAGAACGATATATATTAGCGGCTATAGGATATGGAAGGTCTTTTTTTACAATGTCCCAAGACACAACGATACTACGGGGGTATTGTGGGTATACTCGAATGTCTAAAACGGAGGAGATATCTAACATTGCACTAGTGTACCTTAGAACAGAGGGTAAAAGAAATACTAAGAGGAGCTACACTTTACTTATAACAAGTTTAAGCGGGTTTTTACTTATGTGAACTAGCCCTGGTATAGCAGAGGGAACGTGGTCCCTGCTAAACTCTTTATAGGGTTTTTCTTATGCCAAGCTATGATCTTGGAACGAATCCCGGGTTTCTTATTCTCTTGTTCTTTCTCTTGTTCTTTCTCTTCAGCTATCTTACGCATCAAAGCTTGTTTGACTAAATTCATAATAAGTCTCCTTAATTAATAGTCTGGGAGAGTCTTATACTCCGACCCGATGGATCCGAAACCTTCAGATATATTTAAGTATTTCTTAACTTGCTGGGCTCTTCTTTCGAAGTCCTGCCACATACTGGCTGCCATTGACTGGTAGTACTGAAATTTATTATCGATACTGCCTGCGGCTGTTCCATCTTGAAAGTTGAGCTCATTACGTGCGTGTTGATAAGCTTTTCCACGATACATCCTAGAAAGAGTACCTTCTAAAATTACATCGTTTAAGTTATTTGCGCGCCCATTAAAGACAATATGCAAAGGTGGGATTGAGTTATAGCCTTCTTGAGCTAAACGCAATCCCACTTCTATTTCTTTATCTGAGAACTCATCTTCGTCTAACAAGAAATTCTTATCAGGAAAATCCTGTAGATGCTGGCGTATTAATTCAACAGTCAACATCTACTAATCCCTCTCTCAGGGAGCATCATAAAAGACGCACTTAACGATGCCCTTGGTATTACCGATTCCGATACCGAGGACTTCGTAAGCGTCAAACTGAATGATATCTCTTTCAGACTTCACATAAACTGTTGCATCCTGAAGGAAGTAGAACTTACCCAGGAACTGCTCGGTACCAAAGTGGTACACGGTCCCATCAGGAACGAGATCGTTCTTGATTGTGTAAAGCACGCGATTTCCGAAGATAGTACTTTGTACAAGTCCTTTTTCATACTGGACTGTAGCGGCACCATCACCGATATCGTTAGCATCCCACTTGAGGATATCTTCCGCAGTAGCATGTGACATAAGCGAAACACCTAATGGAACACGGAGACGCCGAAGCGATTTACGTGATTCGAGGAAGTTCTCTTTTGTCAACCCACCTGCGTTACGAAAATCCAGTAACTGGGAAGGACCTGCAGTAGTAGTGATCTGATCTGCTGCTGAGATGAAGAAACTATCTTCTTGCTCCATGATGTCTTTGATACTATTATCCGACAAAATCTGACGAATATCATTATCATAAGTCTTCAACTCATGGATAGACTTGGTAAACGTATCTGAGGTAATTTTTCCGAAGAAAATCTCATAACGTGGACCTGTGAAGTAGTTGCTTTTAGGCATTCCTCTAAAGGATACCCAAGTGGCCTTTGAGTTAGGCTCTTTTTCGACAACCTTTTTAGGCTTATCGGTAAATGCATCACGGTCCAACTGATCAGCTTGGATAGTTTGGGGGGTGATGATTTGACGAGCAAAACTTTCCTCGCGGAGTTTGTCTCTAATGAAGCTAGTAACGTTGACTTCTGCTTCTTTGAGTAGTTCACCGCCTCGTTGAATCTTATCAATAAAGCGCTCGTTTATAAATCTGCTATCATATTCAGCCATTACAGGTGCCTCCCTTTAGCTTCTGCGAAGAGTCAAAACGCCTGCAGCTTGATCAAATGCTTCGACAGTTCCCACGATGGGACCTGTTCCAGTATTGATAACTGAACCGGGACGATTTAGGTCAATACGGAGAGTATCTCCGGGTGCGTAAGTAGCGTTACTGAACCTGTCAGTCATCGCCGTATAATTCTTAAGAACCACAGGCAACATGCCTGTCATTCGTACGTCGTATCCAAACATTGTGTTAGTGTCTAACGCTTGACCACCACCATCGGCAGCTGCTTGTTCAACAGCTCCAGAAGCTCCAGTCAGGAGTTCGATGACAGGGGTACCATCACCTTTATCCACGATTTTACAAAAATCACCTTCTACAATATTCTGACCTTCACGAATCTGGTAAGAACCTTCAGAAGCGTGGCCCATAGGCCATCCTTTGGTTACGTTTATCATCTATTTACTCCTTAAGTTAACTGACAACCCAGTTTATAAACCGTTGGTTATAGTCGTCTCCATAAGACGCCTGTCTATCACCGGTTTCCCCAAGGCTTTCAGCTGGAAGCTTTTGGGCCAATTTGATTATGTAGTCATATGCTACCAGAGGATCTCGCAACTCACTAGCTACTTCTGCTCTTTTTTCAATGGAGACAGCCCCACAAGCTACAAGAGCATCCGAAACTTCAGTGGCACGATCCCTACAAGCGGCTTGTTTTTCGAAAATAGGCTGGGCAACTTCTGCGAGAGAAGTGGCTTGCTTAAATATTTCTAAAACTTCGGGATCAAATTCACTCATCTGTAGTACCTTGTTTGAGCATCATACGCTTGTGCTTTGGCAACGTACTCATCATAAGCAGCTGCTTTATCCAACATGATCTCAGCTTCGGCTTCAGCGACTAAGTCGTCAAATCCGGCTGACTTCTGCAAGACAATATCGGCTTGCTCTTCAGGATACTCGCTATAGTAATCATGGGTACCCATGAGCTCGTCATACGCAGCGGATTTTTCAAGCAGGTTATCTGCTTCTTCGTCCGCTTGCTCTAGAGCAACGATATGGTCGTAGGCGGCTGATTTTTCCATGACCTCTGAAACATACCCTTGGGAGTGATCGCCTTGTGCGCCCAATTCTCCGGAAGCTAGCATTTGATCGAAAGCTGCTGCTTTCTCCATGACTTCTTCCATTGGATTAGAGGCACCTGCTTCGCTTTTCAGCATGTCATCAAAAGCCGCTGCTTTCTCTAGAATCTCATTTAAATTCATTTCAAACTCCGTATTCGTTAACGAAATCAACAATATAAGCCTTAGCCTGTGCTACGCCTTGAGCATCATTAGCTTCAGCAGCTTTAAGTAAATTATCGTATAGTGTGGCTTTCATAACAAGCATAGAAGCTTTAGCTTCCAGCTCAGTGTCAACATGATCTTTACCTTTTTCCAAAGGAGAAGCTTCTCTATCCCCTGAGGTAGCAGGTTTTGCTTCAGGACTCTTACCGTCAGAGATACTATGCGGATCAGCTCGGTCGATAAGCGCTCCGACTGCAGTGTCTGCTAAATCTCCACGATATTCCGGACTATTTTTAGGGGCTTCACTCTCATTATCCATAGCATACTTATCAATATACTCACGCCAATTACCAAAAGCTTTTTTGCCTTCTTCGTAAGCGGCAGCTTTTTGAAGAGCCATTTGATCGAAATGCTCGACAACTCCTGCGGAAGCTTTTTTATCCAACTGACGATTGATCAGTTTGTCAATCGAGTCGATTAAGTAGCGTGCTTTATAAGCTGCTTTCTTCACAGGCTCGTCTTCCATTCCCAAGTCCTTGTCACCTATAGTGCTTTGAGGAATCTCTTGAGAATCTTTCTTAGGTGATCTATAAGGATCTGGATAGTCCAATTCTTTACTATTAGTGATCGTGTCGCCGTCTTTTCGAGGATACCTCAAGGAGGCGTCCCCTTTGGCTTTCTCGGAGATTTTATGACTCTGAGTTCCTCGGGCTCCCCGCATACCATTGACCACTACTGGGTCTAGCTCATCGGAAGCCTTCTTAACTAGAAGTGCGTCTAATTCATCAAAGATTTGATTGAAGTTCATCGTATTTAACTCCCGTGCAATTTAAGACTCGATCTTGACATAGGCTAAAATTAGTGTCAAACATAATTCTCCAAAATAGCTGCTACTGCAGGGACATTGGAACTATCTAGAATCGACTCTTGGTTTCGTTCTGTAATATACTTTATAGCCGAAGCTTTATAAAGTCCATAAGATAAAGCAACTGCTCTATTAAAATTAGATTCTTTTTCAAGATCTAATAACTCCGGCTCTTCCCGGGCATCTAAGCTAGGCTTAGCCATACCCCCAAGCACTATCACTGTAATTCTTTTCACAACTGGCGATCTTAGTACTGATCGAGCTCCTATATAAGGAGAGAATACTCTACTTACTTTAGAACAATCCTGTACAGAATCCAAGTCAAAATCTCTTTCAGGACAGTTTTCACTTAAGTCTTCCCTGTCCTTCATCTTAGAAAAAATTCCTCTAACTAGCGAAGAAATACTTGGAAGGGAGACCTTATTATCCAAGTTATTCATCTTTAAATACTCTTCCGGTCTGAGCACCACTCCTTTGTCTGCCAGACTTGCATAGGCGGTAGCTTTAGGTAACTCAGATAAAGAACTAAGAACTTCGTCCGGAAGATTTAAGGAAGTTACTCCCCTACTAATTGTTTCTATCTTACCATCTTTTACTGATCCGGTAAGTTCGCCCTCTACTCTTTTCTCGAGTTCGGAGAGCTTATTTATAAAGGCTATTTTATCCCAAGCTATCTTTTGTAACTTTGGCTCAATGTAATTTGATATCTTACGAATCGGATATCGAGTTCCTGTTTTAGCTGAGGCTACTTTTCTCAAAACATATGCCGTTCTATCCGCAGGTTTCCAAACTTCCGATATATCAAAAAACTTAGGCTCTAAATTAAGAGCATATACTTGCCTGCCATCGGGATAAACTTTAGTTAGCTCATCATTTATATGCTTACATGTGTGTTCTCTGCCTGGCTTAGTTCTACGATGCCCACAGATGCTGCACAGATCGTAAGGTAGCTTTGCCGCCATACTGACAGGAATCTCATCACCATTCTTAATTTTGGATTCAAACTCAGGATACTTTAATAAATCAACAGCAACTACAAGCTCTACGCGGTGCATCTTAGGGTTGTACCAGGATTTCTCTACCCAGCCGTACTTAGGGTCGTGAGGCTTATTTTTATGGTTCTTATGAAAATTACCATGTGTTTGGAACGTATCATGGTGTTTGATTAGAGATTCTTCAGGAAAGAAATCGCCATTTCTATTGGAGCCCCAATATTCCCCTGCTCCCAAAGCTATAACATGGACCTTAACGATATCTTTCTCGAACACTATACTTGAAACGTCCATCGCAGCTTGCTTATTAAGAGAACTTCCGTAGCCGTGCACTGGCGTAACGATTTGTTCATCGGGCCAGTCAAAATCATAAGGGCTGATTATTTTAATAAGACTCACATGTTCTCCAAGTATACTTAATGAGGTAGTCCTCTACGTTTCAATTGAGCACGAAAAAGTGAATCTGTTTTCGCAAGACTCCTATTGTTACGGAGCATAGTTGCTGCCTTTTCTGCTTTTCTAGTTCCTTCTTGGTTCGCTAGACCAAGTAAGTTTTTAACACCAGACTTGACTGTATCCCATGTAGCCCCACTAAGTTTTTGCATAAGAGCTTCTTTAACTAGCTCGCTGTATGTCTCATCCATCTTAACTCCCAGTCTTAGAATTACCTTTAAGTCTAAAAGAATTATCCCTTCAAATTACACCTATACAAATGAAAAAATTAAAGGATCCTTCTTTTTATAAGTGCCTTGCCCCGCCTTAGCTAAAATAAGGAGCTATCATCGCTGTAGTATTATCAGCTCCCTAGAAAGTTTCCTACATAATACTAATCAAAAATCCTCTTGCCACACAATCGTGCCTGCATTAACTCCGCCGCCTGAGACTAACTCAATGGTTAAAGTCAACAACTCTCCTGGCAGAATACGCAAATCCAAGTTATCTACAACTAAGTTGTCACCTTTGTCTTTTCCTACCTGCCCCGCCCAAATCAAAGTACCAGTACCCGCAGTCATAGTGCCGTTCGCACCTCCAGCCAAAGCAGTTGTCTCAATCACACTGGTATTTGTGCCCACGTCAACAAAAGTTGGGGCACCTGTAAAGGTCGCTTCTCTCCTCAATCTAAATGTGCCTGCGCCGTTCGCGTCATTGTTAAGTGAGATAAACTTAATCAAAGCGTCTACCTTGTTGGTTTTACCCCCAAAGGTCGCTCGTCCCCGCACACTTAAAATAGGCTCTTCTGTTGTGGTGGCCGTAATCGAGCCATCGACCGCATTTTGAGGACCAGTCGGTTTATTAAGGCCCTCGACAAATGAGGACATCGAACTAACTGATATAGTTAGATCATCTGTACCTGCGCCATTTCCCGCCTCAGCTCGCATTGCTAACGTAGGGTTGTACGCACTAGGAACAGTCAATGTATTGGCAAGGGCTAAAGTATGAACCAGCACGTAATCCCCTGACACGTCAGACTCGATTGAGAAATTGATTGTCCCAAATCCCGAGCCGTAGGCAATTTGGTAACTATTACCTTTCGTGATGTCTAGCGTCATTCCAGAAGGGTTAAGAGATCCTAACGTGCCATCGAGTCTATCAACGTTCCAGGCTGTCTGTAGGATGCTTGTTTGAGTTGTGTTGGTCCTGTACGAGATATTAAAGCCGCTGGAATCTAGCAGGAAGCCATACCCGTCGCTTGCATCTCCTACACCTATTCCCAAGTAGGCTGTAGCAACTGTGGGAGTGCCTGTAAATAAACAAGCAAATCTTGCAATATGTCCTTGCCCTGCTCTATAAGGTATTTTCTTAATACTTTCTAGCACGGCTGAACTGCCCGTAGTTGCGCTCGTATTAAGCACAGCCATGTTGTCTGCTTGAGTTACTGTCCCTCCTGCGACTTCAGTAGTGGACACAATATCGGAATTGATATTATAGGCGAAAGATACTTGAGTTATCGGCGTTAGATTGGCGACTGCTAGCTCATCATAGGCTGTCTTCGGATTTGAAACGTTGACCTCTAGGTGTTGCTGATTGTCCGACTTAACATTGTTCCAACTGCCAGCGTCATTCTGAGCTACCAGGATCGAACGATTCAGGACGCTGACCATTCCCCCCGCAATGAATGCATCAAGTCCAAGAATCTGAGGACTTAGAGAGGTGTGTAGAAATTTTGTCTCATAAAAGAACTTAGTCTGTATACCTGAGCCATTGGTGTACTCATACTGCACGTAGGGCGTAAACGCTGGCGCAGAGAATAGTTGAAACTCACTCCCGCCACCGTAAGGTATTGTCAGAATTCTGACTTGATCAGCGAGCAGACCCCCAGGGTCGTCATACCATCGAACAGTAATAGTTCCAGCGACATCTGACATGATGTGAGTATCGACCTGAGTGAATCCCTGTAGGTCCAAAACACCAGACTGGTAAATCCCTCCAATACCAAGGGTCGCTGTGGTGAGATAGGCTTGAAACGCAGCAGGTTCTTGTGGTTGATATGCCATAATTTACTTCCTCAATAGATGAACCAGTTAGAGCCATCACTAATCACATTAATTTGCTCGTACTGCGACGTGAGTGAAAGTCCTGTAGAGCTATAATCTGTTCCGTCTATGTCTATGCCCGCCCCACTGGTTCTTATCTGAATATCTGTAACAGTTCCAATAATAACTTTAATACCTATACGAGTGTTAAGTGCTGGCGCAGGCAAGGTTATTACACAGGTAGCAGCATTGACCAGTATAAATTCATTGTCTGCGGCTGTACGAGCAGCAGTTGTTTCGGTTACGAGTGACCAACCACCACCACCACCTCCACCTGGAGGAGCTGCCCATGTTGCATCAGCTCTTAGGAAGTTAGCTGTTCCTCCCCCACTTGCAGGAGCTACTCCTTTTAAGGCTGAAGTAAACGGATCTATAAGAGTAGTTGCTTGTGTTCCAGTCAGGTCTTCGGGATCTCCTGTTAATGCTGTTATGCGACCTTTAAACGTTGCTGTTGGCATATTATCCAACTTAGTGTTCGTAACTGCATCTGCTGCAATAGTGAGTGCAGTTGCCCCAGTTACATCTCCTGTATGAGTTGCGTTAGATACTTTAGCGTCATTGACATCAACCCTGGCCTCAACTTCGTCAATAGCTGCTTGAGTATCTGTAGCAGTGAGGCCCGAAGTAGCGTTGTTATATACGTGATTATCTGCATCGAAGGCATCCCCATTAACCGTAGTGGGGTCGTAAGTGGATGCGAGCATATCTCCACTACCAGCAGGGGAAGCCCAGGTACCATCGTCTTTAAGGAATTTACCTGTCGCGGTAGTTGGATCTGGTACTATTCCTTCTGTTGCTGCCCCAGAGAATATTGCTATATCATGCTTATGATCCTGCTTAGCTGCTTCAGTCGATACTCCTGCACTTGCTGCTGAGCTAGTAACATCTACTGGTGCTGTAGAACTAAGAGGAGTTGCTGTTGCTCCGTCTGCTACGTTAAGTAATGTTCTTACTTGAGTAACTGTAAGATCTTCTGGATCTCCTGTTAAAGCTGTTACTCTTCCTTTTATAGTCTCTGTAGCTACGTCTTCCAGCTTAGCATTAGTAACCGCGTTATTAACGATAGTTTGTGCGCCGTCTCCAACAGAAGTAACATCTCCCGTATGGTTAGGATGGCTGTAATTATTAGCTCCGTCTGCCACATTAAGTAATGATTGCGTCTGTGCAACAGTTAGATCTTTAGGGTCAGCAGTAACTCCTGTATCGTTTCCTTTTATAGTAAGAGTAGGCATATCTGCCGACTTTGTGTTGCTAACTGCATTGGCTGCAATAGTTTGTGCGCCGTCTCCAACAGAAGTAACATCTCCCGTATGGTTAGGATGACTATAGTTATTAGCTCCGTCTGCCACGTTAAGTATTGTTCTTACTTGGGTATCAGTAAGATCTTGGGGGTCACCTGTACCTGCTCCAGAGGCTCTACCTTTAATAGTGTCTTGGACCATATTGGTTAGATTAGTATTACCGACAACATCTGTTGCAATAGTGAGCGCAGTAGCTCCAGTTACATCTCCGGTATGAGTTGCATTAGATATTTTAGCATCGTTGGTATCAACCCTAGCTTCTACCTCATCAATAGCTGCTTGGGTATCTGTAGCAGTGAGCCCAGAAGTAGCGTTGTTATACACCTGATTATCTGCATCGAAGACATCTACACCAGCACCTGTAGGGTCATAAGTGGCTGCGAGCATATCCCCGCCGCCTGGGATCATAGTCCAAACACCGTTATCCTTAAGGAATTTGCCTGTGGCTGCAACTGGATCGGGAACTATTCCGGAGGTACCCGCTCCAGTAAAATTAGGATGAACTAAATTTACTAACTGAGAACCATCTGTTGCGGGAAGCCCTAAACCTCCAGGTCCACCTGGAACTGAGTCATAGTAAACAACGTCAGATACTTCTGTAGGAGGAGGAGGATTAGGGGGAGTAAGACTTTGAGGGTGAATTACAATTAATCCACCTGAAGGTCCAGCTATATCTCCATCTAATATAGTTAACTCAGCAGCACTTATAGCACTAGTAAATATTATCTCTACTCTATCTGAGGAAGATACAGGTGTAGTGCCTCGGAGTATTGGGGTCAAGCTTAAGGGATCTAAGAGTCCTACAAAAATATTATCTAGTGCGGGTACAATAGCACTCGCAATAATTTCCTGCATTAGTTGCGTAGGATCTAGAGTACTCCCCCCTAAAGGGAAATCTATAGACTTAGAGTAAAGATAAGCCACAGCCATTAGACTACCTCAAAGAATTCTAGTCTGACTCTTCTGAGGATAGCCGTATTAGCCGGAGTATCTGTTCTAAATTGAAAATCAAATACGGGAGAATTTGCTATAAGAGTGAAATTAATAAATCCACTAAAAATGTTCCAATTATTAGAATCCGTAGGACGCTCAGAAGCAAAACCTAGAGTTGACGCCACATCTGTTCTAATTAATTGGACTTCTGTGTTTCCATTTGTTTTGTCATGATTATATTCTCCATACCAGTTTAACCTAAAATCTCCTGTAAAGGGAGCTCCAGGAGAAGGGGTAAAAGTTAATTTAGTGATAAAAGTAGTTAAGCCTGTAACCGAAGACTCAGGTTCAGAAGAAATTTTATCTATTAAGAGTACCTGACTTCCGATACCCCCTGATCCTGGAGGTATAGAGCCATTTATTAAGCCTTTTACCCTAAATGCAAGATTATCTAGATCCCTATCATCAGAATCATTATAAATTTGAGGAAGATTTTCAACATTAACTATACTTAATATTTTTCTTCTAACTAAATCTATGAGTACAGGGCTTTCTAGGGAGCCGTCATCAATCTCTTTTGTTTCAAGATATTCCATGAAAAACTGTTCTTTAGCTTCGTGGATTCTTGAAAATTTCTTAGTCCAACCTCCGGTGTATATTCTTTCACCAGAGATGTTCTGAATGATAGCCATCTCATTGCCCTATCCTTATTAAAGAACGACGTAGAGGAGTGTTATCTTAGCAGAAGCAGCAGTGAGTAAACTTACGTTTACATCTGAAGAGACTTTAGCAAATACATCAATACCTAAAGGAAAAGATTTAGCTAAGAGCGTTGCGCCCACAAGACCTGTAGCTCCAAATAAGTTTAAAGTTCCTGCAATAGCATCTGGGTCTGCAGCGCTACCTAGTTCGACTCCAGAAGACGAGGAGCCTCCTCCATCAAATACATCTGTTATTTCCGCGTAAGCGTCCAAGACTACTGCTCCAGAGGGCAACGCGCCCATGCCAAAAGACTGATCTGTTGCAGCGTCTGTCAAAAGAGTATTCGTTAAATTCAACTCTAATTTCTTAGTTGCGCCAGTAGGCTCAGCGGGATCTGCTTCGACTTCTCCGCCTGGGGCGAGAGAGACGTTCAACAACTCAAAATCACCGGACTCCATTATCTTTTGAATAATAGGGTGGTTAATACTTTGAGCGTCTACCTCGACTGATTCGCCGGGAAGAAGGTCGTATATACGATGCTGCGCAGCACCGTGAGTATCGAGTGGGACGCCAGAACCTATCTGATCCATCTGCCACCCGCCTACTTTTTGGAGTTCCGTAGAAACATTTCTTAAACTTGGCATAGTATTATCCTCTTATTCAAAAGTTACATTATTATCGCTAGTGAAGTTATCCGGCAGATTATCAGTGCGTAAGTCATCCATGGCTGTCTCAATTTTAGTCTGAGTCTCGGTATCGTAAGCTGTAGCCCGAATTTCCGCGGTAGGTATAGCTCCCTTATCGAAACTTTGTTGGTAGCTCAAAGTCCTAAGGTTTAATAATTTGTCGGGAAGATTAAATCCTCCGTCCCCTACGTAGGTACCTCCGAAGTTAACTAAGACATCCCCGTGCTTGTTCATTAGCTCTACGTCTTGATCGCCAAGACTTACAAAAGTGAACTTGACTCGGTACTGGTCTTTAACGACTAGTTTTTCTATTTTTAGTACTAAAGCCATTAGTCTCTCCCTATGCGCCCTTCCAGTTTTCCAAAGGATTATAACCTTGTTTACGTTCGGTTTCGTTCCTAGCCTTGACGCCTTCAATCTCTAACAGAGACTTAATAGTAGGTGTGTTCATCGTGTCATACATTGTAGCTTCTCTCAAAAAAGATCCGACTACATTTGGATCGTAAACTATTGAGGGAGCTAAGTTAGTCATTGTCTGGTAATAAGAAACTACTCTTTCAGGGTCCCTATTTTTAAGAACAGGATCTTTCATAATCAAATCTGCTATAAATTTTCTTTGTCTGGAGTCCAACTTTTTATGTGGGGAGGAGAATCTTCCTACCAAGGATTTTACGCCCTTACTCAATGCCTCGTAACCTTTACCTACTACTACTTGAGCAGAAGCGTGGCCTACACCTTTAGAGAAATTGTCGCCAATAGAGGATAATAGAGGACTTCCGTAAGAGGCTTGCTTCTCTAACTCAACTTCTGCTTTTTTTTCCATGGCTTCTTGAAAGCCTAAGCGGAAATACTCCTCAAAAAGTTCTTTTTGCATAGCTATCCTTTAGTTTCTGCTCCCACGCGGATCGGGAATTTTTAGCCTCTTGATTAGCTACACCATAAACTCCATAAAGTTGTGACTGGACTATGGCTGTCTTCAAAAGATCTAAGTTCTCAGAGTTTTTTGTAACATGTTTAGTCGAATAGTTCAACAGCCTTTTGTTGTTACACCTAGCAGCCTTTTCCAACGCATCTAAGTAATCTAGGCTCTGATCTCCGAAATTGTCTCGGGCTGACTGTTCAAATTCTCTGAAAGTTTCAGAGCCGTGTAAGTCTAGCTTGTAAGCTAGTTTGATCATAGAGTCTCTGTACTTATTTTTAGAGGAAAGACAACTAAGTTCGGCTTCACTCTCAAGATGTTTTAGTTGATCTATTGCAGCGTAAGCTTGCTTAGCTAAAAGGTTAGAATCTTTATCATACTCTGAAAGTTTGATCCTATTTCCTGTGCCTTCACACGAAGCTACTTTAGTTAGATCTCTATCGCCTATGCCGACTTGAAGATGTTTTGATTCTTTCTCCAAGGGTTCGCCAAAGATCTTCTTGTGTACCTGATTAGAATCAGCTACTTCGAATTCACCGGTCTTATCATCAGCTTTTTTAAATAAGCTAAGTTGCTTAAGAGTGTTTGACCACTCTACTACTCGGCTAATTTCTTCTCGGTTAAGAGTAGCGGACTTGCACAACTCAGCTAAGACTTCGTTGATGCCTTCTCCGCCTTTGTCTACTCGAGAATTAGCGTCTTTAACGATAGACATTAGTTTCATTACTTCAGGATTCATCTTTTGCCTCAATCTGTATGCAAGTATTCTCGGTTACTGGTTGTTCATGTAATGGTCAAATTCAGGGTTAGCTTTCGTAACTTCATCTACTACGCTACCTATGTGCTTTTGGGATTCATCGTTGAAAGATTGCAAAGCTTGAGAGTATTTACTTCTATCAGCAAAGTTATGCGGGTAAGGATGTCTTCGACCCCCCATTTTTTTCGCGAGTCCGTCGTCAATAGCTTGTCTAAACCTGTTATGTACGTCCATGCTTGCTATTTTCTGCATCAGCGCTTGTTTAACTAGATTGTTCATCTGACTCTCCCATATCAAGCCCAAGTATCTCGTTGTTAGTTAAGAAAGGAATATCCGTTACTGGCTTGCTTGCTTTTTTGTTCTCTCGCATGGACTTGAGTATCAGGCCTATGTCTGTTTCTTCTGCAGGTCCTGTCTCGCTCTCAATGTCTTTCATATATCTCATAGTCTCTAATAATTTAGTGATCCAGGGAAGTAATTTCTGAGAAGCAGCGGAATCTGTAGGAAATAATCCTATTTCTGTAACCTTACGGTTTAACTCTATGTAGAGACTCTGGTAAGTATCAGTCAAAGAAGGAGCGTCACCCAAGAGCTCCTCTTTACTGTAGAATTCTTTAATAAATTGTTCCCATCCGTACTTAGCACAGTAAAGCTTATACTGTTTAACCTCTTTAGAATTAATTTCTTTTTGGGCTAATTGAACTCTTAAGACGGGACTCTTAAGACTCTTAGATACATCGTAATAGAGTGCTAAAAGGATCTCTAAAAACTCTACGTCAGTCATTAATACTTGGGAAATCTCTAAAATACTAGCACCGCCTAGAGTCAAGGCTTCGATAAGTCCGCGGTCTTCATAAGGGAGAGTAACTACTTCGTAAAGCTTGTCATCATTTATATGTTCTTCGCGACAAGACTTTACAAATCTTTTTATGTACTTATCTTTGATGCTCTCTAAATCAATTGACGGACTGATAGAGATAGCCTCGCGGTATCTCCAGTCAGGGCGTGCGTTTAAAAAAGAGAATCGTCGGTTTTCCATAATATAGTTTTATCATTGAATTAGCCTTAAGGCAACGTTTGAGTGAAGCGTCTTAGCTGCAGAGGTAAGCTTGTTCCATAATAAAGTCATGGATAGTCTGGTTAGATTCTTTTTCCATTTGTTTACGACCAGACCCTTTACCTATCGCATGGCCAACAAGGCCTGCTCCACCTACGGCTCCTACGGCTCCTGCTCCAGTAATATAAGGATGCTTACCCATAAACTTTGTGGCTTTTTTCCAAGCGGACTTGCCAACTTTTTTTACGGTTTCTTTTGCGGGATCTAAATGACGGTCGGTAAATCCGGGGTGTCTTGCTGTCTTGTGCAGGTACGATTGTTCCATAATAAAGTCATGGATAGTCTGGTTAGACTTTTTCTCCATCTTCTTCCTTTGATGCCGGTCATAAAGCTTTTTGGCTCCGTAGGCTGCTCCACCAGCAGCAGCTACTGATCCAGCCCCTATTCCTGCAGCCGTCAAAGGATTTTTTTCAGCATATTTTAAGGCTTTACGACCTTTCCGGGTAGCCCAAATATGTCCTTTTCGGAGACCTCTAACGCCACCACGGATTACCTCTCTTGCTTTATCAGTCAGCCTTGTAGCGTCATCGGCCACTTTACCGGCGCCATATGTTGCAGTGTTAGCGACTACATCACCTGCCGCTTCCCCCGCATTTCCAGCTCCTGAGACTACTTTTTTTACGGTTTCTTTTACTCCACCGGATTTTTCCAGAAGTGCTTCTTTAACTAAATATACACTATATTGATACTGTTCCTGATTCATTTTAAGCTCCTAGCTATCTTTCCCAACTGAACTTGTGTCTTTTAAAATCACTTCCAAAGCCACTTCCAAAACGTCCCGAATCTTCCTTTGCATTAAACTTCTTTTTAGAATAATTGTCCACTAACTTAGACAATGAAACTTGTAAGGGATTTTCGGTGTTAAACTTATTTCGGGCGTCCGTTGCATCTTGTTCTTTTGCCATTCTTGCCTGGTGATGCTCTTTAGCTTTTGCCCAAAATCCTTTTTTAGCCTTAACTTTTTCCGCACCCCGAGTTAGCTTAGCCTCAAGCTTCATCTTCTTCTTCTCAGCTTTTGCTTTAAACTTAGCTAGCTTCATCTCAGCTTTTGCTTTTAACATCTCAGGACTTTTAGCAGCCATTTTAAGTAAGGCCTCTTTTATCAAAAATACTTTCTCTTCCCGAGGCATATCAACTCTCCCCTTGACCGTCAGATTCGACCATGCCGTGTACTTTAGCTTTCTTAGTTCCAAACTTATGGACTACTCTACCCATGTCCTTGAACAAGTTTCTTAGGCTTTCTTCAGTTTCTCTGAGTTCAGTACTGTTATACTTGTCCGCAAACTTATCTGCTTGATAGAAGTATAAGAATAACATTCTTCCTATACGATCCATAGCTTTTTTAATATCAGGCATATACTGCTCCACCATGTCGTCTATGTCGGTGCACTTGGACAGAGAAACAACAGTTCCTGCTTCCATGATATTTTGATTGCCTGTTCCTGCAGCCATAGAAGCAAAACTACTATCCATCGTTCCCTGCGGCTGTTCTGCCATGTTATCAGGACCTATATTAAGTCTAAATCCTTCTCTATTTTGCGCAGGAGCTTGGGGGTTATAAGTTTCCCTATAATACTGCTCAGGCCAATACTGTCCTTGTTGCACAGGAGGGTTTGTTAACTGCCCTATATTACTAGGTCTGTACTGAGGCCCATAACTCGCAGGTTGAGCATAGTTCATAGGTACTGCTTGCTTTACTAAGAAACAGGAGGAGTGAGATTCTGCAGTAGCTTCTTTGATCAACCTAGTTGCGTCTTCCCCTTTGATATTCAAATCTACACACAGGGCCTGTGCCATTGCTTTTTTGTTTAGTCCTGAGTTTCTATAAAAAGGAGCTTTGACTGAGTACTCGATGCCATCACTGTATACATGTACTCTGCTAACGCCTTTATCTACGGCTTGCACTTCTAGCATCTTAGGGCTCTGCCCTGAAAATTTATCTGGATCTCCGCAGGATCTTTCGATGGGTATGGCTCTAATGTTTCTAGACAATGATATTGTATTCTCACGAGGTCTGCCTATGCAGTCGAGCGATGAGCCTACTAGAAGCTTGGTTTTTTTGCCGTCATTACACCTGCGAGCGGTGTACTTTCTGAGTCCATTTTCCTCGGAAACATCAGTCAACTCAAAACACTCAGTGGCAACTATAACTTCCCCTTTTTTACGTAAGAAGACATATCTCTTACCTAGCTTGATATCTTTAACTGTAGGCATTGAAGAGATTATAGTGTCTAAAAGTCCAGGTTCGTCTAAGGATCTTCTGCCCATGACTGCTTGGCTGCATTGGGGATATATAATCCCTTTGCCAAGATCTATAATATCCATGCTACGTTTAGGATTATGAAACGCGGGATTAACTTCCTGTTTAGTTTCCCACATATAGCCTTGGTTTATCTCCATATTTCTATCGTCATCACAGGTTCGCTGTACGACTAAGTAATTCTTAACGTCACCTGTGGAATCCATAATCCTATACATTCCTGTATCTGTGACAGACTCCATCTTTGAAATGCTGTCTGTGAAGTAAGCATCTGCAGCCATGGCTCTTTTGTCGAGTATAGAGAATCCCTGAGAAAGTACTTCTTTACTCATCGATGCCGAAGCTTGCTTATCTAAGAGTTGATCTACAATAACTAAATCTTCCTTGCAAGCCTTAGGTATTCGAGAATCTGCAGCTAAGGCCTCTTTAATCATTCCCCAGTCATAAAACTCCAACAACTTCTCAGTATAGTCAGGCGTATCTTTAAGAAACTTAGCAAAAGCTTTCTTAATTATCCCGGGAGCTGCTGCAATAAATAAAGGCAGGGGTACAGAAACACTAGATTCTTTAGCTAAGAAGTCTTGAATATTTACTTTAGCTGCCGCCGTAACCGTTCGTCCTGTCCGTGGAGGATTCGCGTATATCTCTAAATTTGGATTACTCAGCCCTACTCTAGGTAATCTAGTTGTATCGCCTATATCCGACATAGCGTTCTTCATAATATCGTTAACGAACTCTTTTTCCAGAGGCATAAACACGTCTTTTTGTTTGTCGTACAAAAGCTCTAGAGGCTTAAGCCTGCCTTTCACAAAGAACACTGGGATATAGAAATGTTTGCCCCCTATCTCTAGAGCGTACACTCCTAAGCCCTTGGTTTGTTGATCATTTGAATCTAGTACCTGAAATCCTTGAGATTTACTCAAGAGCTCGGGGTAACTATTTTGAAGACTCGAATAAGCAAGCTCTGAAAAGCTGTCATGAAATTCTTTTTCTTTTTCGTCCATCTTATTATCCCTCTTACGGTCCGGTTATTACTGGTCTGCACTGAATGGCGAAGGACCTCGAAATGCTTGCGATTATACTAGACGTATATTAACTCGGGCGATTGAGGCCGCTGCCGGTCCAGGATTGAGCTTGCATGGCTGTGCCCATACCTTTTAATGCTGTTCCCGCTCTGGTGCCCATACCTTTTAATGCTGTTCCCGCTCCGGAGTTCATGGCCCTGGTGCCCATGCCTTGTAAAGCTGTTCCCGCTTTCCTGGCAGCCCCGGGTATCTGAGAAGCTAAGCCTTTTCCAGCAGTTAACGCTTTACTGCCTCCCTGTACTGCTTTATTTACAAGTCCTGATCGACTAGCTGCTCCTAAAACCTTACTTCCGAGACCTATAGCTTTGGCTCCTAAACCTATTAACGGCGCAAAACCTTGTTTTTCTAGTATTCTACTCGTTAGTACGAGTTTAACCGCTTCTCTATCGTTCATCTAGTCCTCTATCTAATAAGTGTTTATAAGTAATAAGTGTTTATAAGTAATAAGTGTTTATAAGTAATACTAAAAGCTATCTTACTGCTGGCTGTTCCTGTTGTCTAGACTTTCTAGAACGATACAAAGCGGTTGCTCCTATACCTACTCCTAAGCCTGTAGTTGCTGCAGCTGCGTGAGGAGCATACTTAGCGGCTAAGTGTTGAGCTACAGCTTTACGTTGTAAGCCCGATCCTCCTAGTAAAGCATTAAAGGCCCCTTTATGTTTCTTTATTGTAGACCCCCGCTGTTGTCCAAGATCCTTTTGTCCCTAAAGGGATACTTTTAGATACTACATTAGCAGCTCCTGAAGCATGTTGCTTGAATCTATCCATCCAAGCGCCACTAATTTTTTTGAGAAGCGCTTGCTTGGCTAAGCCTTCAAAGTAAGCTTGTTTAACTACTTGAGGTGCTTGAGAGTATTGCTGTTGCTGTTGCTGTTGCTGTTGCTGTTTTCTTTGTTTATGCCTGTCATATAACTTCTTAGCCCCGTATGCTGCGGCGGCTGTCCCTGCAATACCCGCTCCAATTACTCCTGCTTTTCCGTAATTACCCATACTGTTCCATTTATCTGCTCCTCTTTGGAGAAGTGAAGCTCCTTTAGCTGCAGTCGAAGGGGTTCCGGGTGGCGGGAGTGTAAAAGTTGGAGGCGCAGCAGGTTTAGGTGCAGGCACAGCAAGCGCAGCAGGTTTAGGTGCAGGCACAGCAAGCGCAGCAGGTTTAGGTGCAGATGCTGCTTGTCTACTTGCTTTTAGTGTATCGACTGCATTCCTGACCTTTGGCGCTGTTTTAGAATTGACCTGCATCCCTTGGAGGTTAGTAACTGCTTTTCCTGACCCAGGTGCTACTCCTCGTGTCTTAGCATAGTCTGAAGCTCCTTGATCCGCGAAAGCTCTGGCTATTCCTCTTTGACTTCTCCCTGCTTTGTTTTGAGCCTGACCTATGTCTTTTAAAGCTGACTTTTGGGATCTTGAGAGGTGTGCTTTGTCTGTGTCGAACCTGCTTGCCATTGTGGCATGCCCTGCGTGCTGAAGTTTCTTCCCTTCTTCGTAATTTTTAGTCGCAGCCCCTAAATCACTTACAGCACTTTGGCGACTAACTACTGTAGGGTCGTAAGCTACTGCGGGCTTGGACGCAGGTGCTCTAAGCTGGGATAACTTGTTCGCACTCCCTTTAACACTGCGAGCGTTAGCATTAACTGTCTTACTTAAAGGGACGCCTTTTGAAGGCCCATACTGGGTAGTGTTATTTGCGTTATACCTTGCAGCAGCAGAGTTGTTAGCTCCTTGATACTTATATTGCTCTCTAGTATTCGCCATAGACTTGCTAAGCCCTTTCTGGTACTTAGCCTCTGCTTGGTCTTCTGTAAGCCCTTTAAACAACGCTTCTCGAGTATTAGGGTTGTTATACTTATGACTGAGAGCTTTCCCTCTTGCCTCAGCGTCTAAAAACTTAGGGTAATTTTTTTCGACTTGCCCCTTTAGCTGAGCTACTGGGGTGTTTTTTTGAAGTTTTGCAATAGCTTGTTCTGGGTCGGGTAAATTCATCGAAGCCTTTGTACTTGAATTTCTGCCCGCACCACGAGGGGCTTTTACAGCTTCTTTAAGTAAAGCTAATTTCACTAAAGCTACTAAGTCAGCGTTTTTTAAGTTTCCGTTCATTAGTACTTACCTTCCTCAGATACTTCACCAAATTCTGATCCGTAAGCGAGGCCAGGTATGAATGATGTACCATGAATGTCTGACTCTTCGCCTTTTTGAACTGCCTTAAGTAAGCTAGCCCTAAGGCGTTCGCCGCCTAAACGGCGCATCCAATCACTATCAGCATCAGCTACTGCGTTAAGCCTCAACATTACAGGATTAAATGCAGGTTGGACAGGGGTAACTTGAATTTCTTTGATGTTCATTTTGTTAAGATCTGCTACTAAATCCTCATCTACTTCAGCTCCTATAGTGTAATGCAAGTAAGGCTTAGCTAACCACTTACCTATAGCGTTCTTAGGAGCAGACTTCTCGACTTTCTTAGGCTTAAACATTTTGTTAGCCTTTTGAATAGTTATCTTATCCCCGGGGAGAATGTCTTCCGAGTCCTCAGAGTCCTCTACAGTGACGTAATTTAACACGCCTCTTGCAAATGTCTCAAAGTGTTTCTGGTGTATATTCTTACCGTAGGCTTTGCTGTACATCTCTTTGTAATATTTCGTGAAGAAGATACGGGCGGGGCCCATTCCTCTTAGGCGAACTACTTCGGAAGGATTGATTATTCCATCAGTAAGGACTTGTCCTTTTTTTACAGAATCTCCTTTTTTAACTTTAATAGTTCTCTTCTGAGGAACGTAATGCTCCTCGTCACCTACAAATAAGTTCCATCCGCCTTGGGGAGCTTTACTAATTTCTGTCACAATGCCCTTAATTTCAGAGAGCACAGCTGAATCAGGAAACATTTTAGGTATGTCTACTAATTGTTTCATAGTCCCTAGGTCTACGTTAACCAAGTGCCTCTCTTCAAGAGCGCCGCCCTTATGCTTAACATTCATAGCCCCTTGAGCAACGGGTTCGGAAATAGTTAAAGCACTATTAACTCCTACGTTAGACCCAATCTTGGGTTGTCCTCCGGTCTCTATGATGCCTCTGCACTTACCACAGATTCCTTCATCCGCTTCACATGTTAGAGGGGATCTAACTAATACCGAAGAGACACCTTTCTTCTTCAAGTTATCTACCATGTCTGTGGTAATTAGGTCGTTACGTTTATACGGTAAAAAATCTTTAGCTAAGAAAGTGTCTAAAATATCTCCAGATATAGCTTCTATTATTCCATTATCTGTCCCGCAGTCATCTTTAGTGATTATTAGTCTCTGTACTGGAGCTGCGAGGCGCTTTCCAAAATATCCACCTTCTGCAGTCGCTATTTTAGTAGATAGCACACCTTTACGCGTACCATAGGAAGCTGCCCAGTATTCTGAGGTATCTAGTCCTTCTGAATAGCTATTCAAGATGGGCACTGTGATAGTTCTGTTCTGAGAATCCTGGACCGCCATAGGAGTGCCTACAATAGAGTTCAACTGGTCCGGGGAACCTCTAGATTTTGCCAGTACCATTTCTGCTAATCCACTTTTATTCTTAATTCCTGATTTAACTACGGCTTTCTCAAGAGCCGTCTTATTTTTAGCTGCTATTTGGGCAAACTTGTGCTCATATTCAGCATCTGACTTAGAGGTTGCACGCGCAGACGCTAATTCCCTCATAGTACGTGTCATTATTGCTTTCTTCTCAGGAGGTGCTTCGAAGTCTTTTAACGCTACGCTGTGTGCTGTAGTATACGAGGTCATATCACCTAGTTTTTTAATATCAAACACGGCATCGGGATATTTTTTAGGGTGATTACGCGCTAAATCTGTAAGAATACTGCCTATATTAAACCCCGTGACTATGCGTTTATAGTCCCTCATTGAAACAGGTAAAGCTTCATTAAAGATTATATTACCCACAGTCGTTTTCACTTCTTAAGACTCCTTACAGTGTTGTTCATGTAGTTTAATCGCGCTAAGTCTGTACTATTTTCCAACGCAAGCGCAATTCTTTGCAAGGCTTCTAGCACAGTACTCTTTGCCTGAGATTCTTTATTAAGCTCTTTTTTTATATCTTGAATTTTTTGATTAAACGCTTTTTCTTCTCTTTTATTTTTTAAATGACGAAGTAAAGCAATAGTTCCAGCACCTAAAAGTGCGGTACCCGCTACACCCACGCCTATCCTAGTATTCCTAGTGAGTTTCTTTGCTGCGTCTACAGAGCTTTTTCCTTTTGCTAATGCTCCAGGTACCTTCCGATACTCTGTGTCCGCTAACTCTTTACTCGCAACTTCCCAAAGGGCTTTATTCCGTTTAAACTTAGGAATACTTATAATTAAAGCATTTCTATCGCCTGAAGCTATAGCCTTTCTTACTACCTGGGTTGCCTCATCTAATTTTTCCTTAACTTTAACTGCTTTTCTCCTACTAGACCTGAGAGTTTGTCTCTGGATTATTTCAAGATTTTTAAGAAGTTCAGGAGCTTCTGACAATTTTTTTCCAGAGTAATCTCCTTTGGTAATTCTTCCTAGAAAAGCATCCTTTAATTTGGATATAATAGCTTCTTTTACTAACTGTTTATGCATTGTAATCTGCCTTACTACCCATTCTGCCTGTTCCAGCTAGTTTATTAGAGGATCCTACATTGCCACTTAGATTGTTCCCTAATTTAGGGCCTTTAGGCATTACTTGAGCAGCATATTTTTGAGCATTAGGTACCTGCGGTCCCGAGCCGAATAAGTTCCGAGGACGGTCTAGAGACATACCTCCCCTACTAAAGAACTTACTATTACTTAAAGAAACTCTGTCTCGCCTATAAGCATTTTCTATCTCGTCTTTAGCCATAAAGGGATTATTAGATACTCTCTGTCGAACAAGCGCATTCCTACCCCCTTCGAAAGTGTCCCTAGCGGCATTATGAGTTAGATTAGCTAAGCCTGTTACGCCTTTAGCAACTCCGACCCCCGTCGCAATCGCTCCTGCTGCAGCTAGAGGGGCTATCGACTTTTTTTCAAGGGCTCTGCGCACCGCTGCACTAGATTCTAGCCCCGCCCCCATAAGCATAGGTGAATAAGCATTTGGATCTTGTGGCTGTTGCTGAGGCTGAAGGCCTGATCCCATAGGTGTTCCCGTAGACTCTTCTAAATTCTCTATGTCTTCGAAGCTATGTTGCCCTGTGGAAACTAACCTAATTTTAATCTTAGACAATAAATCTTTCTCTTTAAGCAAACGTTCGTACAGTTGATCTTTCGACTGAGTAAACTTTTGCTGATTTTGCTGATTTTGCTGTATCAGCATCTGCTCAGTTCCTTCTTGAGGACCTCCTGGATCAGGGGCTCCCATAGATGCATCTCCTGTGGCCGAATTAGGCATTTCACTATAAGGTCCGGGTGCAGTTATGTCTTGAGCAATATGAGCTATTTTTTCAAGAAGGTTATAGCACTCTTCAGTTGTGTAAATTCGCTCCATCTTTGCTATCCCTCGTATCTAGTATCTGACTTAGTTTATCTTTAGGCTGCTTCATACGATCATACAAACTCTTAGCTAATAAGCCTGTACCTACTAGAGCTCCTACAGCTAGTCCCCCTGCCAATACTTGGGATCCTAACCTATTGTTTTGTAATGTTTCCAAAGAACCTGGAGTTTTCCCGGTCCCACGAATCTTTTTAATAGTATCCTTAGCTAAATCACGTCTTGCTTTCTCATAGTCAAGCAAGGGTCTGCCTTGGCTTAAGACATCTAATACTTTTATCCTATCCGCGGCTAGGTCCCTGTCCTTGACTTGCTCAGCTATTAGTTCAGCGGAACTAGAACTTAATCCGCCAAAAAGATTCGTACCTACACTCTGTACCCCAGAGATCATTTCTCCAAAGCCGTGATTGGCAAGATTTCCAGCGTCCTTTAAGTGTGATTTAAGAGCGTCTATAATAGCTCTTTTATGTAATGCCATGGGATCCTCCTAAAGATTTAACACTTCTATAGTATCATTAATTTTGATTTTTCCTTGATGATATGCTTTTTTAGCATCCTCTACAGTCTTAAAGACTTTAGTAGTTTGAGTGCCACGGGGTTTGGTTGCTCTATATAATCCAATAACTGCTTCTTGTGAAGGTACCCAGTACGCTTTATTTCTCGCTCCCTGAAAAAGGTTCTGACTTGGCAGTAACTTCTCTTTAGCTTCGGCTACAGCATCTGGGGATATAGGGACATGAATATTCATAGCGTCTCCATCATGGTCAGCGTTAAACCCTTCTTCAATGAGAGGGGGTAAGGTTAGTACTTTATCTTGCGTTAGCTGGGGATACAGCGCCATAATATTATACTTGTGCAGAGAAGGATTACGGTTAACTAGCACGGGTCTCTGTTCCATCTCACGAATCATTATCTTCTTAGCTTCCTCCGTACGATCTTTTATCACTTGATCCGCTTCTAATGGATTTCTCCCAAGCTCGACTAACTTCCGCATAATAAAAGGACTGTACAGTTTCCACGCCATGTCTTCAGGAATACCTGCTTGGTCTATACCTAACCCTGGGTCTGGTGCTATCACTGCTCTACCTGTGAGGTCTTGTCTCTTTTTAAGAACTTTATTCTGGAACATACTAAGTTTAGGTGACGAGCCTACTATCTGAGTGATAAATCCTTTGAGAGGTTTCTCCCCCTGCTTAACTTCGTGTTTTCCTATGCCATAGAGTCTTCTTAATGTGTCGTAATTGTGTAACCTAATCTTCTGTAAGTCCGGATCTTCGTCGTCTAATCCGAGTGTCTTAATCTCTTTGATCTCGTTGTTAGAATCTATAAAGAGTTTATATAAGTCATTAGAGTCGGCTACAATGTCCGGCCCCGATATAGACACGCTAATTGGCCTATGCAGCGGCGGTATCACAGGTATCTTGGTTATCATCCAATCCTTAGGGTGAGTGCCTGTTTCTTTAGCTCCAAACAAAACTCTGAGCTTCTTAATCGCTTTATCCCTGTGAGTTTTTCTACTACCTTTAGCTATCTCTTTGTTACGGGCTATTTCTTTAGGTATATCTATCTTAACAAGAGCGTCCCTTAGAGCTTCGCCTCCAATTTTACCTTCTAGTTTTTCGGTTCCTGAAAGTATGGCTCGAAACCTCTTATTAGTAAGGCCTAGTAAAGTTCTAATGCCTTCTTCCATAGCGGGGTTAGGTAAGTGCTCGGCAGAGGTTATATGTGTCCAATTTTTACCTGTTACACCTCCTGTAAGTCCCTCATCGAATAATCCCCCTGCCTCTGGTTTGTAATCTTGAGCTCGTAACATGGCTGCTTTTTTAACTTCGCCAGAAGACATCTTCATAACTTCTTCGTCTGTAACCGGTAAAACTTTTAATTTGTTTCCTTTCTTAATTACGTTAATGCCTCCTGCTTTCAGCGTGTCAGTGAACTTAGTAAAGATATAAGGAATTTTAGGTGCTGGTAGGGATTCCCCTGATCTAAGAGCTTTCCACATTTCGTCATTTCGTTGACCTTTGCGTGTACCCGCGTCCCGCATTACCTTACGAGCTCCGTGAGCCACTAAAGCATTAAGCTCCATGGTGCCGAAACTCATTCCTTTTGTAGGTTGCTCCTCAGTGTTATATCCTTCACCATACCCACGTACACCGTAACCTTTTTCCGCAGTAGAAGATGTCTTTATAAAGTACTGTATTCCGGCCAAGACATCACCCAACTCTCTATCGGAAGAAGCGTCGTATACCTTCTCGGTATCTTTCATGTTGTTCTTAGCTAGCTCATTCTTGGTAAACTCTAAAGCATTAGTCGGGTGGAAGTTTTTCACAAGCTTAGGTTTACCTTCTTTAAGAGCTACTTTTGCTAACAGTGTCTCATGTATCTGACTAGGATTAATCCTAGTGATAATCCCTTGAGGATTCAGTAGGATTTCGTAAGATTTTCCGTCCTTATCCTTAGGCATATCGTTATCAGTTAAGATTTTAGTAACAACCCCTTTATTTCCATGTCTCCCAGCTATCTTGTCACCTATAGTCATTGCTTGGAAGGTCTTAACAACTACTTTCAAGAATTTTCCTGAAACTATAGACTCCATTACTGTTCCTTCGGAGTGATGATCCCATACTTCGGATGTGTTCCTGAAAGTGTTTCTAAATACCTTGTGGATATTGCCTAAGCTAATATCTGTAGCGTTGGGAGATCTTTTTGTCATAGCTAAAATAAGTGGCTGGCCTTCTTTAACTACACTTCCTTTTTTAGCTACTCCGTTTGCATCGATATGCTCTAGTTCACTTCGAGGATACTCGCTAGGAAAGTAAGAAATAAAGTCATCTTTTTTATGCATCACTGTATCGTTCAAGTCTATCTCGTAGCTGTACGTATGCTCGCTAGTCATTCTCTTAGCAGCTTTATCACTTATAACTATGCCGTCTTCAAAATTAAATCCTTTGTAACTCATATAAGCTACTCTCAAGTTCTTTCCTAAAGCTAGAGTGCCTTTTTTGTCCGTAAAATTAGATCTTGCAAGTAATCCGTTTTTTGAAACTTTATCTCCGACCTTTACTACAGCCGTTTGGTGAATACTAGTCTTACGATTAAACGGGTAGTGGTTATAGGTGTCAACAGTCGTAGTTTTTCCACTAGAATCTTTAACCGAGATACTGTTATCGGTAATCTTGGTTACAATTCCAGCTATAGGAGATATGGCTGCTGAAGTCTGGAGTCCATACTGGCTATCAAAAGACTTATCTTTCCCAGGAACTTTCGATTGGACTAAGGCCGGTTCGGGATCTTTCAAAGGAAGAGCCTGGGGCAGCATCTTTGCCGCCATCATAAGTCTATTCCCTTGAGTAGTATGCATCATAGGCACTAGGTTAGACGTGACGGTGAACATGTGTGTCGAACTTATCAAAGCGTAGTTCACTCGGGCTCTAGCCATCTGAGTAACTTTTTTGTTACTCATTACTTTAAGGATATTCTTCTTAGTTTC
>Ga0255047_10000056_pt1 | contig 67364 bp, 59 predicted proteins | sample JV7_2_1_MG_FD_183640 | JGI IMG/M metagenome (GOLD analysis project Ga0255047, IMG submission 183640) | Seawater microbial communities from Jervis Inlet, British Columbia, Canada - JV7_2_1 | ecosystem: Environmental > Aquatic > Marine > Inlet | place: Canada: British Columbia | collected 2016-10-06
GAACTCGGCAGCGAGGGTCGCGGGTTGGGTGTCGCCGATGCGAGGTTCCCGCTCGGTGCACCGGGCGACGTTCCCTTCGTCGGCGACTTCGACGGCGACGGCCGCGACACGGTCGGCATCCACCGCGCTTCGAGCGGAGCGGTGGCACTGTTGGAACGGAACGAGGCCGGTTCTCCCGAGGTGTCATTCGGATTTGGCGATCCCGGCGACGTCGTGCTCTCCGTCGGGCCCCAGCGCCGTGCGGTGGCGGCGCACCGCGTGTCCGAGCACCGACTGTTCGTGCGCGACCCGGCATCGGGCAGGATTGCGGCCACCCCGGTGACGGCACCGCACGACTGGGTCGTCATGGGCGGCTCATTCGGAACCCTCCTGGTGTCGTCGGATCCTGCTGTCGATCCGGCGCTGTTCGGATTCACCATCACTCCCCGAGCCGACTGGGGGGCGCGCCCTGCTGGACCCGGCATGACTCCGCACGAACTCGACCGCATCACCGTGCACCACGCCGGCGCTCACGAGGGCACGACGGGACCGGCACGGTTCCGGGCCTGGCAGGCGTGGCACATGGAGGGGCGGGGGTGGCCCGATCTCTCCTATCACTACGTCATCGGCATCGACGGCACGGTGTACGAGGGGCGCAGTCCGCAGTACCGCACAGACACCGCGACGGGATACGACACAACCGGGCACCTCCAGATCGTGGTGGAGGGGAACTTCGAGGTCGACCATCCAACCGAAGCGCAGCTCGATTCGCTCGCAACCGTGCTGGCGTGGGCGGCCGTGGCCTTCGCCATCGATCCGGCAACGGTCGCCGGTCATCGTGATCACGGTGCCTCGGTGTGTCCCGGGGCCCAGCTCTACGCGCTGCTCGCCGACGGATCGATCGACTCCGCGGTCGCGTCCCGGCTCGGCGATTGATCACCGTCAGTGGGCGTCGTAGAACTGCTCGGCTTCTGTGGAGCCCTGCAACGCCAGTGTCGACGACTGGCCACCGGCGATCGCCTGGGATACGTGGTCGAAGTAGCCGGCCCCCACCTCCCGTTGGTGACGGGTTGCGGTGTATCCGGCGCCCTCCATGGCGAACTCGGCCTCCTGGAGCCCGACGTAGGCCGACATGCCGCGAGCGGCGTACCCCGTGGCGAGTTCGAACATCGCCGCGTTCAAGGCGTGGAACCCGGCAAGTGTGATGAACTGGAAGCGGTATCCCATGGTGCCGAGCTCCTTTTGGAACGTGGCGATTGTGGCGTCGTCGAGGTGACGCTTCCAATTGAACGACGGCGAGCAGTTGTAGGCCAGCATCTTGCCAGGGAAGTGGTCATGGATCGCTTCGGCGAACGCCGCCGCCTCGGCGAGGTCCGGTGTCGAGGTCTCGCACCACACCAGGTCGGCGTATGGGGCGTACGCCAGCCCGCGAGAGATCGCAGCCTCCATGCCGTTGCGCACCTCGGAGAACCCCTCAGCGGTGCGTTCGCCCGTGGCGAACCGGCGATCACGCTCATCGACATCGGAGGTCAACAGGGTCGCGGCGAGCGAATCGGTGCGGGCGATCACCAGGGTGGGAACCCCCATCACGTCTGCGGCGAGCCGGGCTGCCTTGAGGGTGCGCACGTGCTGGCTGGTCGGCACGAGCACCTTCCCGCCCATGTGCCCGCACTTCTTCTCCGAAGAGAGCTGATCCTCGAGGTGCACGGCGGCGGCGCCTGCGCTGATGAAACTCTTAGTGAGCTCGAACACGTTGAGCGGGCCCCCGAATCCGCTCTCGGCGTCAGCGATGATCGGGGCCATCCAATCGATGGGCTCCTGGCCTTCGGACCACTCGATCTGATCAGCACGGCGCAGCGCGTTGTTGATACGGGCGACGAGCTCTGGGGCGCTGTTGGCCGGGTAGAGCGACTGGTCGGGATACACCGCGCCTGCGAGGTTGGCGTCTGCTGCCACCTGCCAGCCCGAGAGGTAGATGGCCTCGAGTCCTGCCTTCACCATCTGCACGGCCTGGCCGCCAGACATCGCTCCGAGCGCGGGGACATAGTCCTTGGTCCTCAGCAGCTCCCAGAGCCGCTCGGCACCGTGCCTGGCGATCGTGTGCTCCTCGGTGAACGAACCCTGTAGCCGGACGACGTCTTCCGGGGTGTGGTCGCGTTGGGTCTCCATCCAGCGGCCGTCGGCGACCCACTCGTCTGCGATGGCTTCGGCTCTGGCGCGGATGGCGCTCTCGTTGGTCATGGCGGTTCCTCCGTGGTTTCGAGGATCTCGTAGGCGGGAAGGGTCAGGAACTCGGGAAAGTCTGCGGCCAGGGCTACTCGCTCGAACAGCGCCCTGGCTTCGTCGAAACGGCCGACCGCATAGCGTTCCTCGCCGATCTGCTCGCGGATCGCCTCGGTCTCGTCGTCTGCGATCCGGCTCACGTAGTCGGCAGTGACGGTGCTTCCCTCTGCGGTGGTGACGTCGTTGCTCTGCCACTGCCAGATCTGTGACCGGCTGATCTCCGCAGTCGCGGCATCCTCCATCAGGTTGTAGATGGCAGCGGCCCCGTTGCCGGTCAACCACGATGCGAGGTAGCGAATGGCCACATCGACATTCAGGCGGACGCCGGACTCGGTGACCGAGCCTCCCGCTGCGGAGAAGTCGAGGAGGTCCTTGGAGTGCACGGAGACGTCGTCGCGGGTGCGGGACAACTGGTTGGGGGCGCTTCCCAGCACTTCGGTGAACACCTCTGTCGCCAGCGGGACCAGATCCGGATGGGCGACCCACGTGCCGTCGCACCCGGCGCGCGACTCGCGCTCTTTGTCCTCACGAACCCTGGCGAGCGCGTTGCGGTTGACCTCCTCGTCGTGGCGGGCGGGGATGAACGCCGCCATGCCGCCGATGGCGTGGGCGCCGCGCCTGTGGCAGGTCGCCACCAGGAGCTCGGTGTACGCCCGCATGAACGGCACCTGCATCGTGATCAGGCTCCGATCCGGGAGCACGGCGTCGCGGTGGTTGCGGAACTTCTTGATGATCGAGAAGATGTAGTCCCACCGACCGGCGTTGAGGCCGCCAGAGTGGTCTCGCAGCTCGTAGAGGATCTCCTCCATCTCGAAGGCGGCGAGGATGGTCTCGATCAGCACGGTGGCCCGGATGGTGCCGATGGGAATGCCGAGGCGGTTCTGGGCGAAGGCAAACACGTCGTTCCATAGCCGCGCTTCGAGATGGCTCTCGAGTTTCGGCAGGTAGAAGTACGGACCGGAGCCGCGCGCCATCAGTTCGTGGGCGTTGTGGAACACGTAGAGGCCAAAGTCGAAGAGGGATGCGGAGACCGGCTCGCCGTCGACGGTGAGGTGCCGTTCGACGAGGTGCCAGCCACGGGGGCGCACCATCAGGGTGGCCGGGTGTGCGTCGAGCCGGTATTCGGTGCCGTCTTCCTTGACGAACGAGATCGTCCGCCGCACCGCGTCCATGAGATTGGCCTGACCCTCGATCATGTTGGCCCAGGTCGGTGAGTTGGAGTCCTCGAAGTCGGCCATGAAGACTCTGGCCCCGGAATTGAGGGCATTGATCATCATCTTGCGGTCGGTGGGCCCGGTGATCTCGCAGCGGCGATCGGTGAGGTCGGCGGGGGCCGGAGATACCTTCCAGGTTCCCCACCGCACGTCTTCGGTGGGGGCGAGGAAGTCGGGGAGCACGCCCGCATCGAGCTGGCGCTGGCGGGCGGCGCGGGCGGCAAGCAACTCGCGACGCCTGGCGTCGAAGGTGGTGTGCAGGTCGCGCACGAAGGCGCGAGCCTCGTTCGTCAGCACCCGTTCCATGAGTCCTCCCCGGGGTGATCTGCATCAAGGATCATCCGATCTTGGAGAGAATGCTAGGAAGGATCTCGCTAAGATCGTCGAGAATTATCGTTTGAGCCCGAGAGGGGGGAAGTTGTCATGAGCGTCGACCCGTTGCTCTTTGGACGTCAGGTGCGCCACCAGCGCAAGCGGCGCGGTCTGACGCTCGACGAGCTCGGTGCGCTCGTCGGCAAGCCGGCGCCGTATCTGTCGCTCGTCGAGAACGGCAAACGGGAGCCCCGCCTGGGGCTGATGAACGAGCTTGCCGCCGCGCTGCACGTTCCTGTCGCCGACCTGCTGGTCGCAGAGCCACCAACGCACCGAGACGCGCTGGAAGTGGCGATCGAGCGCGCCCAGGTCGATCCGGCCTACCGCACGTTGGGCCTCGCCCATCTCAAGCCGGGAGCTCGCGTGCCGGACCTGGCACTCGAGCACATCGTGCGGCTGTACGAGGAGTTGCGGGGTCGTGATGCTGCGGCCACCTTCACCCGTGAGGAGGCTCGGGCCGTGAACGCCGAGCTCCGTGCCGAGATGCGCGAGGTCGGCAACTACTTCGCCGACCTCGAGGCGGTGGCCACGGAGGCCGTCGCCGCGATCGGGTACGAGGGGCAGGGCGCCATGTCGAAGGGTGACATGAACGTGCTCGCCGCCCACTTCGGCTTCAAGGTGCTGCGCACACCGGAGGTCCCGGCTGCTACCCGGTCGGTCACCGACATGCGCAACCGGCGTATCTATGTGCCGGCACGGGACCAAGTCGATCCGGCGCGGGCGCGCAGCGTGGTACTCCAAACCCTCGGTCACTTCGCCCTCGGGCACCGCGAGCCCGAGCAGTTCGCACAATTCCTCAGGCAGCGGGTCGAGACGAACTACTTCGCAGGTGCGGTCCTGATGCCCGAATCGGCCGCCGCTCCCTTCCTCAGGGAGGCCAAGGAGGCCCGCAACCTCTCGGTCGAGGATCTCCGCGACCACTTCTACGTCTCGTATGAGATGGCGGCGCATCGCTTCACGAACCTGGCCACGCGCCACCTGGACCTCGAGACCCACTTCTTGCGCTCAGATGAGGGGGGAACCATCTGGAAGGCGTACGAAAACGACGGCGTGCCGTTCCCGGTCAACTCCGTCGGTGCCATCGAGGGGCAGCGATTGTGCCGCGAGTGGGGGACCCGCCAGGCGTTCATCTCCGACTCCCGGTACACGATCCACTACCAGTACACGGATACGCCGCGCGGCACGTTCTGGTGTGCCACGTTCGTCGAGGAGGACCGCGATCCGCCGGCGGCCATCACCACCGGCGTGCGCTTCGAGGACGCCAAGTGGTTTCGGGGATGGGACACAGATCGCCGCTCGAAATCGTCCTGTCCGGACGGAGAGTGCTGCCGCGTGCCCCCCGACGAACTGTCGGCCAAGTGGCGAGGGGAGGTGTGGTCGTCGGTGGCACCGAACAGCCATGTGTTGGCGGCGATGCCGGTCGAGACCATGCCAGGTGTCGATCCCGTCGAGATCTTCGAATTCCTGGAGCACCAGGAAGCGATCGCCTACTGAGCCGGCAGCGGCCAGTCGAAGGCGAACGCGGCGAAGCCGCCGCCGGTGTGCCAGAACACGATGCTCTCCTCAGGCCCGAAGGCGCCGTTCCGGATCTCGGAGCGCAGCCCGTACAGCGCTTTGCCGGTGTACGTGGGATCGAGGATGAGCCCGGTGAGGCGGGTGGCCTCGGCCTGCACCGCCAGCTCTTCGTCCGTTGCCAGCCCGTAGCCGACCCCGACGTGGTCGTCTGTGATGCGCCACGCCACGCTCGGCGGCACCGTGCCGAGGATTGCACCCACGTGGTCGGCGATGTCGCGGGCAGGGTCGCCGACCGAACAGCCGACGATCACCGCGTCGAGGTTGGCTTCTTCGGCCCCCCGGATGAGCCCTGCCGTGGTCCCAGCAGACGAGGCTGCGTGCCAGATCGTGAGCGGGCGCTGCAGGTCGCGCACCTGGGGCGCCAGTTCGTGGATCGCGGCCACGAAGCCGCGGGCGCCGATGGCATCCGAGGCGCCCTCGGGGATCACCCAGGCGTCACCGATCGCGGTGGCTTCCTCAGCCATGAGGACGTCTCGGTCATCCCACTGTTCCGGGGTGACGAAGCGGCAGGACGCACCGGCCAGCCGCTGCAGCAGATGGTTGCCCGATGTCTCTGGAGGAGGGCAGCCATCTGGTGTGCGCAAGAAGAGGACGACGTTCAACCCCAGCGGCGCCGCGGCCAGAGCGGTGGCCCTGCAGTGATTCGACTGAGCGGCACCGCAGGTGATGAGCGTCGTCGCCCCGGCATCGATCGCCGCCCGGAGGTGGTACTCCAGCTTGCGCACCTTGTTGCCGGACAGGCCAAACCCCGTGAGGTCATCGCGTTTCACCCAGATCTGGGCCCCCCATGCGGCGCTGAGTCGCTCCTGGTAGTCGAGCGGCGTGGGAAGGCGGGCCAGAGGGAGGCGGTCCATGCAGCGCAGGGTAGGTGGCCATACTGGCCCTGGTGCTTTCGATGACCGGCCCGCGCCGCGGAGCCTTCACCTTCGTGTTGTTCTCCGCGATGGGCGTGGCGACATTCACCGCCGCCTCGGTCGGGATCGTCGCCTCCTTCATCATCGACGACCTCGGGATCGACCGGGCGCAGCTGGGGTTGGTCATCGCCGTCAACGCCATCGTCGCCGCGGCGATTTCCCCCGTGGTCGGCAGGATCACCGATCGTGAGGGTGGCAAGCGAGCCATCCTTGCTGTGTTCACCATCGCAGCGCTGGCATTCGCGCTGATGGGGGTCTCCCGCGGATTGCTGATGCTGCTGGGAGCAGGGCTCGTCGGCGCCTGGGGTCAGGCCGGCACGAACCCGGCAACCAACAAGCTGATCGCGGAGGACCTGCCCCTCGGTGAGCGCGGCGTGGTCACCGGAATCAAACAGTCCGGCGTCCAGGCGACGATCTTCATCGGGGGTCTGGTGCTGCCTTCCCTGGCCATCGCCCTCGGCTGGCGGGGAGCCTATCTCGTGGTCGCCGTGGTCCCGCTCGTGCTGGCGGTCGTGGCGGCATTCGTCGTGCCGGCCTCGAGCACCTCGCGGGCGGACCGTGCGGTTCGGAGCCATCCACCCCTGCCGGACGCGGTGCGCTGGTTGGCGGGGTACGGATTCTTGTTGGGATTCGCCGGTTCCGTCTCCTTCCTCGTGCCACTGTTCACGGAGGAGGCGATCGGTTTCGATCCCCGGCTGGCAGGCGCGGTGGCGGCCGCTATCGGGCTGTTCGCCTTCATGGGGAGGATCGCCTGGGCGAGGTTCAGTGAGATCAGAGGCGAGTTCGTCATGCCGCTTGCGGCCATCGCCGCGCTCTCGGTGCTCGCCGGCCTGGTGATGCTCGCCGCACCCACACTCGGGGCGTGGCTCGTATGGGTGGGAGCAGTGCTCATCGGCGTCAGCTCGTCATCGTGGAACTCGGTCGGCATGCTCGCGGTGATCAATGAAGCGGGCGCGGCGGCGACGGGAAGGGCCTCAGGTATCGTGCTGTTCGGCTTCCTCGCCGGCCTCGGTCTCGGGCCGCCGATCTACGGTGCGATCGTCGACCGCGCCGGCTACGAGCCGATGTGGCTGCTGTCGATCGGCGTTTCGGGGGTTGCCCTCGGTGTCGTGTTGGTGTGGCGCCGCGTGGGAAACTGACGAAATGCCGCACGGTCTCATCGCGCTGCTCGTGTGCGTCGCCGTTGCCGGCGTCGCTTGTACCGCGGCCGCTCCCGCGCCGTCGACCATTCCGGGGGGGGACGGCGCACCGGCCCCGCCCACGGCACCGGCCCCGACCTCGGCACCAACGTTGCCTTCGGCAACGACGTCGACACCGGGCTCGGCATCGGAGACGTCGGCGGCAACGACGACCACGACACGCGCCCTCGGTGACCTCCGTCTGGTGTTCGAGGCCGTCGCCGATGGCTTCTCTCAGCCGGTCTTCGTCTGGCACCCACCCGGCGACTCCCGACTCTTCGTCGTCGACCAGCCCGGCCGCATCTGGATGATCGCAGACGATGATCCCGTGCTGTTCCTCGACATCATCGACCGTGTGGCCTTCGGGGGAGAGCGCGGCCTGCTCTCCATGGCCTTTCATCCCGGGTTCGCAGACAATGGGTTGTTCTATGCCAACTACACGGACCGCACCGGGGCCACCGTCGTGGCCGAGTTCACCGCAGGACCATCGAGTGCAGATCCGTCATCGGAGCGCATCGTGTTGCGGATCGGGCAGCCAGCCGCCAACCACAACGGTGGCATGATCGCCTTCGGACCCGACGGCAACCTGTGGGTCGGCATGGGCGACGGGGGTGCGTCTGACGACCGGTTCCGCAATGGACAGGACGACGAGTCGCTCCTCGGGGCGATGCTTCGGATCACCGTGGGCCCGGAGATCGAAACCTACGCCGTCCCGGACAATGGGCCCTTCGCCGCACCCGAGATCTGGGCGATCGGCGTGCGGAATCCGTGGCGGTTCGCCTTTGACGGCACCGACCTGTGGATCGCAGACGTTGGCCAGAACCGCATCGAGGAGGTCAACCGTGTCGGTACGGACGACGTCGGCCTCAACTTCGGGTGGGACGTGTTCGAGGGTTCGGAGTGCTTCGGCCCTGCCACGAGCTGTGCCGGTGATGGCTTCGTGTTCCCGGTCGCGGAGTACGGCCGCGACGAGGGGTGCTCGATCACCGGCGGCTACGTGTATCGCGGGGCGGCCCTTCCCACGCTGCACGGCCACTACTTCTTCGGCGATTGGTGTACGGGCATCGTGCGGAGCGTGGCACCGGACGGCACCATCCACGACTGGACGGAACAGACGGGGAGTGTGCCGGGCCTCACGTCGTTTGGCGTCGACTCCTCTGGCGAGCTCTACGTCGCGGTCGGGGACGGTCGAGTACTTCGGCTGGTGACGCGGTGATCGCCGTCGTTGGCTCGGTGAACCGCGATGTCGTCGTCACCGTCGATCGGCTGCCGGAGCCTGGGGAGACGGTGGTCGGAGCGGACCACTTCGAGTCGCCAGGCGGCAAGGGGGCCAACCAGGCTGTGGCCGCAGCCCGGCTCGGGGCCGACGTCTCGTTCTACGGCGCCGTGGGAGACGATCCACCGGGCAGAGCGCTCGTCGCGGGGCTGGCTGCGGAAGGTGTTGCGACGACCGGGGTGCGCCTCATCCCCGATGTCCCCACTGGGCTTGCGGTCATCACCGTCGACGCCGCCGGAGAGAACACTATCGTCGTGGTGCCGGGAGCCAACGCCGCCCTCGGGACCGAAGACGTTGCCGAATGGAGCCGAGCGCTGGCGGCTGCTGATGTCCTGCTCCTCCAGCAGGAGGTTCCCGTTGCGGTGGTCGCGGCGGCGGTGACCGTCGCCACCGGAACCGTCGTCCTCAACCCGGCTCCGGCACGTCCGGTCGACGTGGCCACGCTCGCCGCGGTCGATGTGCTGGTTCCCAACCGCTCGGAGGCGGCCTTGCTTGCGGATTCTGATCGGCTCGGCGACCTCGCCGCTCTCGGCCCTCTTGTGGTGGTCACGTTGGGGGCCGAGGGTGCCGCCATCGTCGACTCCGCCGGGGTGACCGCCGTGCCGGCGCCGCAGGTCACGGCCGTCGACACCACGGGAGCCGGCGATGCCTTCTGCGGTGCGCTCGCCGCGAGCCTGGCGTCTGGAGCGTCGCTGCGAGCCGCGGTCGACCGCGCCGTCGGTGCAGGGGCACTCGCCACCACACGGTCCGGTGCCCGGTCTGCGATGCCAACGAACGAGGCGCTCGACGCCTTCCTGACGCGGGAATCCGGCTGAAGCACCAGGCGGTAGGCTCGCCATCCCGTGACCCGGCCCATCATCATCGACGCCGACCCCGGCCAGGACGATGCCGTCGCCATCCTCATGGCGCTCGCCTCGCCGGAACTCGAGGTCCTGGGCATCACCACGGTCGCCGGCAATGTCCCCCAACCCAAGGTCACCGACAACGCCCTGCGGCTCGTCGAGCTCGCCGGACGGGCAGACGTGCCGGTCCACCAGGGAGCCGTTCGGCCACTGGTGCGCGAATTGTTCACCGCGGAGTACGTCCATGGGCCCACGGGGATCGACGGCGCCGACCTCCCGGAGACCACGCTGGCACCCGCGGACGGGTCCGCCGCAGACTTCATCATCGATGTCTGTCGTGGAGCTGCAGACCTATCGCTCACGCTGTGTCCGCTCGGCCCGCTGACGAACATCGCGCTCGCCCTGAGGAGGGCCCCGGAGATCACCGCCGAGGTCCGCGAGATCGTCCTCATGGGCGGAGCCTTCGCCGAGAGCGGGAACGTCACGCCTGCGGCGGAGTTCAATATCTTCGTCGACCCGCACGCAGCCCGAGCGGTGTTCACGTCTGGGGTTCCCATCACCGTGATGCCGCTCGACGTGACACATAAGGCGTTGGTGATGCCGCACCACATCGAACGGTTGCGCGCCTTGGGCACCGCAGTCGGCGACTCGGTGGCCGGCATGCTGGGCTTCTTCGTCCGGTACGACCTGGAGCGGTACGGGATGGGGGGCGGCCCCCTGCACGACCCGTGCGTGATCGCCTACCTGATCGAGCCCGCCCTGTTCACCGGCAAGCAGGTGGCAGTCAGCGTTGAGACCGACTCGCCGCTCTCTGCGGGCTTGACGCTCGCCGATTGGTGGGGCCTGACCGATGACGAGCCCAACGCCACGGTCATGACCGGTGTCGACGCTGACGCGTTCATGGACCTGGTCATCGAGCGGATCGGGCGTCTGTGACGGCACGGCCGGCGCGCCACATCCAGAGGCCGAGCAGCAAGGCGGCGCCGACCAGCACGGTGGTGACGGCCAGCGTGTCGGAAAGGCCAGATGCCGCCGCCGCGGCAGGTGCGTCATCCGCCGTCCCCCCTCCGGCATACGAGACGGTCCGCGTCGCCCACACCGTGCCGAGCACGGCGACACCCGTGATCTGGCCTGTGATACGCGTGATGGAGAGCATCCCGGACGTGACCCCCAGCCGTTGCTGGGGAACTGCCCCCAAGATGGCGCTGTTGTTCGGCGACTGGAACACGCCCATGCCGGCGCCGATGATGAATCCGATGGCGATGAAGACGACGACCGGCGTGTCGACGCCGAGCACAAAGGCGCCGATCCCATACCCAGCAGCGAGCACGCCGAGGCCGGCAACGGTCACAGGGCGCGAGCCGATCCGATCCGACAGCGTCCCGGAGAAGGGAGCCACGATGCCGAGCGTGATGGGGATGGCTCCCAGCAGGAGGCCGACGGACTGGGGGCCGAATCCGAGCACGTTCGTCAGGTAGAACGGCAGGAGGATCAGCAGGCCGGCGATGGCGACGAAGGTGATGAATCCGGTCACCAGGTTCACGGTGAGGTCGCGGCTGGTGAAGATCGACAGATCGAGCATTGGCTCCGGCACCGTGCGCTCGACCTGAACGAATGCAGCAAGCGCGATGGCGGAAAGCGCGAACAATCCGATGATCACCGGATCGGCAAAGCCGCGTTCCTGCCCCCAGGTGAGGCCGAGCAGCAGCGCCAGGAGCCCGATGAGGAAGAGACCGGCACCCAGGAAATCGAAGCGGTGGCCGCCCTCCGGCCGCGTGTTCGGCACGAACTGCACCGCGGTGATCGTGCCGATGATGCCGATCGGGAGATTGACGAAGAAGATCCACCGCCAGTCGGCAGCTTCGATGATGAGCCCGCCCAGGATCGGCCCGGCAATGATGCCGATCGACACCATCGTGCCGTTGATGCCCAGCGCCTTTCCTCGCTCGCTCGGGGGAAAGGCCTCGGTCGTGATGGCGAAGCCCAGAGCGAAGATCATCGCGGCGCCGACGGCTTGCACGACGCGGAAGGCGATGAGAATCTCGATACTCGGCGAGAGCCCTGCGAGCACTGAGCCCACCGTGAAGACCGCGAAGCCGGTCGTGAAGATGGGCTTCTTTCCGACCATGTCGCCGAGCCTCCCGAAGCCGAGCACCAGGGTTGCCTGGGTCAGCAGATACGCGAGGACGACCCACTGCACGACACCGAAGGAGGTGTCGAACTCGTCCACGAGGGTGGGCAAGGCGATGTTGACGATGCTGCCATCGACGGTTCCGAGGAAGATCGCCATGGCGACGGCAACGAGAACGAACCACTTGCGGTCGTAGTCGACGCCTTCGGGTGGCGAGGGAACAGTGGTGGGCAGGTCGGTAGCCACGGAAGGGCAGGGTACGCCGCAGGCGAACTCCGGCGGTCGCGGATCCGTCGCTCCCCATCGGTACCATCGCCGCGATGGCCGAGATCTTCGTCGAGAGTTGGGCCCCCGAATACGGGACCCCGTTGCTGCCGGACGACGACCTCGCCGATCCCCAGGTCGACGAGTCGGTTGAGGTCTCTGGGGACTGGGAACCAATCGCCGGTGTCGACGACGGTATCGAGCGGGTGGCGTTCGTCGATGGCGTGCGACGGGTCGATGCCCGATTGACCCTCATCGGCGATGAGGGTCCGGTACCCGGATTGTGCGGAACGCATGCCGTGGGCGCCGTGACCTGGGACCGCACCTCGCACGTGTCCGAGGTGTCCGTGGTTCGCCTGGAGCGCCTTGCCCTGTTCTCCGCAGGGGCGGCGGCACCGATGCCGACAACCTCAGGGACTGCTGTCTCAGGGCGTCTCGACTATCGCACGGAATCGGTCGCCGAGAACGACCCTGGTGCGCTCATCCAGCGGTTCCACGGGTCGATGCGCAAGGCAGAGGCGGTGGTGTCCGAGGAGCTGGCGCAGGCGGGCTCGTTCGTCATCGCAGACGGTCCGATCAACGACCTCTCTGCCACCGAGAAGGTGGGCTACATCAAGAGCCATCGCGTCTTCTACCTCAGCCCCGCCCGTGCCGGCATCATCGGTCTGCTCACCCCCGGCTCGCGCACGCCGCTCTTCCTGATCGGTGCCGGTGGGGCATATCCGCGCTACTCGTGGTACGTGAAGCTCGCCGAGGTCCCCGGCGGTCACGACTGGAGCGGCGTGGCGCGTGCCGAGCTGTCGAGCCACCTCGATGCCCGCACGGCACGCACGGTGGCCGATCGGACGACCGCCTTGCTGCCGTTCGTGGCGAGCCCGTTGCACGTCGACCCCCGCGCCCCGCAGAATCTCGTGCCGATCGCCGCCCTGGAGCGCGAGTTGCGCAGGCACATGGGTGATCCGGCGTTCGTCTACCGTGCCCTTCGGGAGGCGGCGATGCGGCAATCGGCCGGGGTGGCGCAATGACGGACCAGTCGGTCGGACGGGTACTTGGCACGCAGCACACCTCGACGAGCGAGTTCCGGGTGGTGCTCGATGAGGGGGAGTATCTCCAGCTCGATGATCTGGTCGTCGTGCGCACGCAGGTTCCCAAGGCTGGGGAGGTGGCGACGTACGGTGTGGTGACCGAGGTTGCCGCGATCTACGAGGGCGCCCAGTTCGAATCGGATACGCATCGCATTGCCGCCGAGGGCATTCTCCCCGCTGCCAAGGTCCGGTCCGCACAGATCGCGGTGACCAGAGTCGAGCCAGAGCTGTGGGTCGCCGCAGATCCCGGCGAGGTCGTGGAGCGGGCAACCGGAGATGCCCGTGACAAGGCGCTGTACGTCGACGAGATGGGCAGGCCCTTGCCGGCGGGCATCGGACGCGACGGGGCTCCCGTCTACCTCGACCTCGACTTCTTCGACGGCCGCAAGGGCGGGCACATGTCCATCTCGGGGATCTCCGGGGTCGCCACGAAGACCTCCTTTGCTCTCTTCTTCCTACGGATCCTCACGGCGAACCCCGAGGTCCTCGGCGAAGGCGCCGCCAACCTCCGCATCCTCGTGTTCAACGTCAAAGGTGAGGACCTCCTCTGGCTCGACCGGGAGAATCGCTACTTCACGGAAGAGGCAGCCGATGGGTGGCGAACACTCGGAGTGGCTCCTGGGCCGTTTCCTTCGGTGTCGTTCTGGGCGCCGCCGCGCCGCAGATCGGGAGACGTGGTCGTTCCAGATACCGGCGGTCGGCAAGAGGGCGTTGCCGCGTTCGCCTGGACGCCTCGCGAGTTCATCGATGAGGGATTGCTGCGATTCCTGTTCACCGACGCCGGCGACTACCGCAACCAGCTGGCGTTCGTCGAGGAGCGGGTGCGCGCCCAGCTGCGCCGGTACGCCAGGGATGTCGATGGTGTCCCCGGCGCGATCGTGCTGCGGGATCCCGCTGACGGAAGCGACCCTCGCCAGCCGATTGTCCCGCATCCCGGTGAGCCGGTCGTCACGGACCTGCGGTCGCTCATCGAGCAACTCGAGGAGTTCCTCGACCCTGAGGACGGCACGGAACCCGACGTGCGCTGGTCCGGTCGCGTGCAGGGTGGCACGATCTCGGCGTTCCTGCGCCGGTTGCACGCCGCGGAGCAGCGGCTCGGCCACCTCATCCGAGCAGGCACCAGCAGGCGCATCGACCGCACGGCTGCCCAGGTCACGGTGGTCGGCATCCAGTCGCTCCACGATCTGGCACAGCGCTTCGTGGTGGGCGCCCTCCTCAGTGAGACATTCGGTGAGAAGGAGCGATCGGGACAGCGGCTGCCCCTGTCGGTGGTGGTTCTCGACGAACTCAACAAGTACGCCCCCCGTGACGGGCAGAGTCCGTTGAAGGAGATGCTGATCGACATCGCCCAGCGGGGAAGGAGTCTGGGCGTGCTGCTGGTCGGAGCCCAACAGACCGCGTCCAAGGTCGCTCCCGAGGTGATGGAGAACGCCGCGATCAGGGTGGCGGGCCGCCTCGACGCCGCTGAAGCCGAGCGCTCCGAGTACGGCTGGATGCTGCCGTCGACTCGGGCGCGCGCCCGCCTTCTCAAACCAGGAACCATGGTGGTGTCCCAGCCGGCCCTGCCCGTGCCGCTCGTGCTCGCCTTCCCCTTTCCGCCGTGGGCAACGCGCAAAGAGGAGGTCGGCGACGAGGGTGATGCGTTTGCCGGGCTCTAGCAACCGATGGTGAGAGTCCTCCACACCTCCGACTGGCACGTCGGGAAGCGCATCGGCCGATTCGACCGGTCTGCGGAACAGCGTGCGGTGATCGATCAGGTGATCGCGATCGCCGACGCTGAAGCCGTCGACCTCGTGGTCCACTCGGGTGATCTCTTCGATCGCCCGCTCCCGCCTGTCGATGCCATCGACATCGCGTTACGGGGACTGGCCGGGCTGTCCTCGGGAGGGACCCGCCCGGTGGTTGTGATCGCGGGCAACCACGACGCCCCGGGACTCTTCGAGGCCCTCGCTCCGTACCTGGCACCGCAGGCGATCCACCTCGTTGGCGACATCAAGCGCCCGGACGAGGGAGGGGTGCTCGACCTGGCGACCGCCGGGGGCCGCGCCGTCGTCAGCTGCTTCCCCTTCTTGCGTGAGGGCCGTGCGTTCCACGTGTGGGAGCCTGTCGATGAGCATTACAAGCAGTACGCCGACCGGCTGCGGCGCATCTCGGAGGCGTATGCCGCCCATGCGGCCGACGTGGCCGGCACGGACGCCGTGACCATCCTCGCCGCCCACTTCCTCGTCGGCGGGGCGAAGGTGCACGGCCACGGCGCCCCGCGTGGCGAACGCGAGCTCCACATGGGCGAGGCGTACGCCGCGACCGCGGAGGCGATCCCTGCAGGACCCCAGTACGTTGCGCTCGGCCACATCCATGCTCCGCAGCCGGTACCAGGTGCCCGGGTTCCTGCGGAGTACGCCGGATCACTCCTCGAACTCGACTTCGGCGAGGCCGGTGAGGACAAGCGGGTGGTGGTGATCGATGTCGAGCCCAGCCTGCCGGCCGCGGTGCGCTCCGTGCCGATCACCGCAGGCCGCAGACTGCTCCGCCCCAACGCTTCGTGGGAGGACATCGTGCGCATGGACGGGGTTGACGAGTCCTATCTGGACCTCACCGTGCACACGGCCGGTCCCGATCCCGAACTCGCCGAGCGTGCCCAGGCTGCGTTCGACTTCGTGGTGAAGGTGCGCGCCGAATACCCGAGGGTTGAGCCCGAGGAGCCGGAGCGCGCGGCACGCACGATGGCCGAGCTGTACGCCGACTACTACCTGGCGCGTGAAGGCGTTGCCGCCCCAGACGAACTTGTAGCCGCGTTCCGTGAGGTTGCCGAGGAGGTGTCCGCTGCGCCCGCTTGAGCTGAAGGTGCGCAACTTCCGGTCATACTTCGGCGACGAGACCGTGTTCAGCTTTCGCGAGCGGAGCCTCGTGGCCATCGTGGGGCCGATCGGCAGTGGCAAGTCGACGGTGCTCGATGGCATTGCCTTCGCCCTCTACGGGAGGACACCGAGCATTGGGCGCGGGACGAAATCGTTGATCCATCAGCGGGCGACGGACGGCGGCGTGGCGCTGCGGTTCGAGGTCGGCGGCGCCATCTGGGAGGTGGTGCGGAGCCTGCGGCGCTCGGGAGCAGGCCAGCACGCGCTCTACCGCTACGAGGACGATGAGGCAGACGCCGAACCGGTCGAGCGCATCGTGCAAGAAGCCGACGTCAATGAACGGATCATCGAGTTGCTCGGCCTGGAGTTCGATGCGTTCTCCCGCTCGGTCCTGCTGGCGCAAGGGCGATTCGCCGAGTTCTTGCGTGCCCCACCCCGAGCGCGTGATCAGGTGCTCAAGGGGCTGTTCGGTCATGCCCGCATCGACGACATGCGCGAGCTCGCCCGGAGTTGGGCGCGCGCCACCGAGATCGAAGTCGAGAAGCTCACCGTCCGCGTCGAGCAGCTCGCCGAACTGGAGCATGCCCTCGAGGGCATGCGGACACAGCGCGCTGAGGCGCGCCACGCACTCGAGGTTCTCGAGGCGATCGCCGGGAATGTGGATCGGCTCGACCGCGAAGGTGCCGAGGTGGCAGCGCGTCTCGATGAGGCCGAGACCCGCACTGCACTGCTGGGGACGGTCGCCGAGCGGATTCCACCCCAGGAAGAGACCCGGGACCTCCTGGCGAGGGCCGCAGCAACCCAGCTGCATCGCGATGAGCGCGCCGAGCAACTCCGCTTGGCCGAGGCCCAGCTCGAGCGTGCTCGTGAGGCGTTGCGCAGCCTTGAAGCGGGGCTGGACCGGCACGCCCTCGAGCGCGCAGCGGCGTTGCTGGCCGAGTACCGATCGGCGGAACGCCGCGTCTCGGAGTTGGCGGCACGCGTCGGCGTGATCCAGGAGCGACGCTCTGCTGCTGAGGCGGCGTGCCGCGAAGCCGAAGAGGGTGCGCTCACGGCCCAGGAGCGGATGGCCGTGCTCGCCGCAGAGCTGGCGGCCGCCGACCAGGCCAGCGATGCAGCGGATCGACGCCGCCACGACGCGATCCACGCCACTATGGCGGAGCAGCTGCGCGCCGGGCTGGTCGCCGGGGAGTCCTGCCCGGTCTGTGCGCAATCCGTGTTGATCGTCCCGGCCATTGCCGACGTTCGTGAGGCTGCGGGCGCCGAAGACGCGGCGACCGCCGCAACGGAGGTTCTGGCAGCGGCGCGCGCAGCGCATGCCCAGGCAGGGGCCGCGCTCCAGGCCGCGGAAGCCGAGGCCCGAGCAGCCGCGGAGACTCGCGACCGGCTGAATGCCGATCTGTCAGGGGAAGAGGCTGCCGTCGGTGCCGCCGGCGCGGAGCTCGAAGCCGCGCTCGCGGCGCTGCAAGAACTGCTCGGCGAAGGCGATCCGGCAGCGGCGCTCGACAGCGCCCGCATACGCTTGGCCGATGCCGAGTCGCTGGTCACCGATTCGGCGCGCGCGCGGGAACGTGTGCGCGCCGACGTCGACGATGCGATCGCGGCGCACCACGTGGTGACGGGCGCGATCAGCGACGTGCGCATCTCGCTGGCGGACGCGGCCGCCCGCCTCGATGTTCCCGCCGAGACGAGCGAATCGCTGGAGGACCTGGGAGCGGCGCTCGACAAGCTGGCCGCGACCTGGCGGGAGGAGCTCGACCGGGTGGGTGAGCGCGCGGCATCGGATCGGGCGCGGCGTGCGGAGATCACTGCGGAGTTGGCTGAGATCCGCGACGGTGCCGGAGTGGCAGGCCCCTTTGGCGAGGCGGTCGCCGCGGCGACGGAGCGGGTCGCCGTGCTCAACGAGGCGGTCGTCGCCGCGGAGGCGCGCCTCGGCGACGAGGCCGGCGTGCGCACGGAAGCGGAGCAGCAGGCCGCTCGTCTCGCCACCCTGACCCGCCTCGCCTCGGATCTGACAGACGCACGGTTCATCCGCTACCTGCTCGACGAAGAACGCACCGAACTCGCCGAGATCGGCAGTGATCACTTCGCCAGGCTGTCATCGGGCCGCTACCGCTTCACCGCAGACGGAAGCTTCGACATCGTCGACCTGACCGCAGCAGATGCGGTGCGCAAGCCGGACAGTCTCAGCGGCGGGGAGACGTTCCTCGCGTCGCTGGGTCTGGCACTCGGCTTGGCGGAGATGGTGGCAAGGACCGGGGGCCGCCTTGACGCCTTCTTTCTCGACGAAGGATTCGGAACGCTGGACCCGGAACACCTCGATCTTGCGATGGAGGGCATCGAGGCGCTCGTCGCCGATGGATCCGGGCGCCTGGTCGTGGTGGTCAGCCACCTTCCCGACTTGCGCTACCGCATCGACGACCTCATCGTCCTCGATCGGGATCCGATGACCGGAGACACGAGGGTGCTGGCAGAATGATCGGCCTCGAGGAGGTGCGCGCATGAGCGGACCGCTGCACGGTGTGACTGTGGTGGAAATGGCGGCCATCGGTCCGGTTCCGTTTTGTGGGATGCTGCTCGCGGATCTCGGGGCGGACGTGATCCGGATCGACCGCATGCGCGGATCCGCGGGCACGCTGCCGGCTGAGATGCTGGCGACGGCGAGCCGGGGACGGCGGTCCGTAGCGATCGATCTCAAGCTGCCGGAAGGCACCGCCACCGCGCTCCAGGTGGTTTCCGGTGCCGACGTGCTCCTCGAGGGGTTCCGCCCCGGCGTCATGGAGCGTCTCGGCCTTGGGCCGGATGTGTGCGCCGAGCACAACCCCAGCCTGGTCTACGGACGAATGACGGGTTGGGGCCAGGACGGCCCATACGCCTCGATGGCGGGCCACGACATCAACTACATCGGGCTCACCGGCGCCCTCGGGGCCATCGGGCCCGATGATCGCCCCCCGCCCCCGCCGCTGAACTTGATCGGCGACTATGGAGGAGGCTCGATGTACCTGGCCTTCGGTGTGCTCGCAGCCCTCCTCGAGCGAGGGACGTCCGGATCCGGCCAGGTCGTCGATGCGGCGATGGTCGACGGGGCGAGCTCGCTGATGAGCATCTTCTACGAGCTGCAGGCGATCGGGTATTGGGAAGATCGCCGCGGCAGCAATCTTCTCGACGGGGGTGCCCCGTTCTATCGCACGTACGAAACGGCGGACGCCCGGTATGTGGCCGTGGGCGCGATCGAGCCACAGTTCTACGCGGCGCTGGTCGCCGGGCTCGAGATCGACCCGGTGGATCTCCCGCACCAGCTCGATCGTGAGCGGTGGCCTGAGGTGGCGGCCCGGCTCGCCACCGTGTTTCGGAGCAGGACCCTGGCGTCGTGGCAGGAGGTATTCGAAGGCACGGACGCTTGCGTCACCCCGGTATTGGGAATGGGCGAGGCGCCGCGACACCCCCACAACGCGGCACGCCAGACCTTCATCACCCGTGACGGGCACGTGGCACCTGCACCCGCTCCGCGGTTCAGCCGATCCCGCCCTGTGCCGGGGCGACGAGCGACGACCGTCGGTTCCCACACGCACGAAGTCCTGGCCGACGCCGGTCTCGGTGAGCGTCGAATCGCGGATCTCCTCGCCCGCGGCATCGTCGCCTGATCCTTCCGGTCCCTGCTGAGCACTACCGTTGCCGGACACAGGAGGTGGTCGTGGGAATACATGATGAGCTGCTGCAGCGGCACCGCAAGGTGCTCCCGTCGTGGCTGGCGCTGTACTACGACGAGCCGATCGCTCTCGTCGACGGGTCGGGCTGTGAGGTTGTCGATGCGGAGGGCAATCGCTACCTAGATTTCTTCGGGGGCATCCTCACCACGATGACGGGGTACAACGTGCCCGAGATCGTGGAGGCCGTCAGAGACCAGGCAGGCCGGATGGTGCACACGTCGACGCTGTATCTGATTGAACAGCAGATCGAGCTCGCCGAACGGATTGCCGACCTGGCGCCCGTAGACGACGCCAAGGTGTTCTTCACGAACTCGGGCACGGAGGCGAACGACGCCGCGCTGCTGCTCGCCACCGCGTACCGCCAGTCGAACCAGGTGCTGGCCATGCGCAACAGCTACCACGGCCGCTCGTTCACCGCCGTTGCAATCACCGGGAACCGGTCGTGGTCGCCGTCGAGCCTCAGCCCCGTGAGCGTCACGTATGTGCACGGCGGCTATCGCTACCGCAGCCCCTTCGGCCATCTGCCCGATGACGAGTTCACGGCAGCGTGTGTTGCCGATCTCGAGGATCTGCTCGACGTGGCCACCGCGGGCGACGTCGCCTGCATGATCGCAGAGCCCATCCAGGGGGTCGGCGGCTTCGTCACCCCGCCCGATGGGTTCTTCGCCGAGATGAAAGAGGTGCTCGATCGGCACGGGATCTTGTTCATCTCCGACGAGGTCCAGACGGGCTGGGGACGCACCGGGGAGCACTTCTGGGGGATCGATGCCCACGGCGTGCGGCCAGACATCGTGACCTTCGCAAAGGGGCTGGGCAACGGGATGGCCATCGGTGGCGTCGTGGCCCGTGGGGACATCATGGACTCCATCGCGGCGAACTCCATCTCGACGTTCGGGGGCAACCCGATCGCCACTTCGGCGGCGATGGCGAACCTCGACTACCTCCAGAAGCACGATCTGCAAACCAATGCCCTCAAAGTCGGCGAGCACCTCCGCACCCGGTTGGACCGCTTCTCCGAAGAGGTTCCCGTCGTTGGCGAGGTGCGCGGAAAGGGTTTGATGGTCGGGGTCGAGCTGGTCGTCGCCGGGTCGAAGGACCCCAACTCCACTCTCGCCACCGCGGTGATGGAGCGCACGAAGGCGGGAGGTCTGCTCGTCGGAAAAGGAGGCCTCGCCGGCAACGTTCTGCGCGTGGCCCCACCGCTGATGCTCACGATGGAAGAAGCCGATCGCGGCGCCACGATCCTCGAGGACGCCATCCGCGCGTCGATGTGATGTGCACCGGCCGGTGCGGCCCGATCCTGCATAATGGCTTGATCGAGCGGAGGTGTGATGAAGGTCGTCATCGTCGGCGCCGGTGGTACCAGCCGGGAGCTCTTGCGCCGCCTCGGTGAGCTGTGGGATGTCACGGTGATCGACACCGACGAATCGGCCCTGGCGACGGCGCGTCCGATCCGCGAATTCGACGAGCTGGTGGGCGATGGCTCCAGCGCGCTCGTGCTCCGGAGGGCCGGGATCGGCGATGCCGATGCCTTGATTGCTGCCACCAACGACGACGACGTCAACCTCGAATCTGCCCGCATCGCCCAGAGCGAGGGCCTGTTGCGCGTTGCCGCCGTGGTGGCAGTTCCCGAGCGCCTTGCGGAGTACCGCGAGCTGGGCATCGCCATCGTCACTCCGGACACCATCGCCGCCCGCCAGCTCGAAGTGGAGCTGGAGCCGAGGCGCATCACGTCGACTGAATTCGCCCAGGGCAAGGCTGAGGCAATCGAGTTTCAGATCGCGCCGGATTCCACGGTGCGCGACAAGGCCCTTCGCGAGCTCCACTCCGAGACCTGGATCGTTGCCGGATTGCTGCGCGAGGGAGAGTTGATCATCCCGCACGGTGAAACGAGACTGCGCTCAGGCGACCGGGTCACGGTGGTCGGCAGAGCCAGCGACTTCGCCACCATCGTGAAGACCTTCACGTCGGGGGAGTCACGCTTTCCGCTCAACTTCGGACGCAAGGTGGCGGTCGTGCTCGACTCCGCCGAGGATCTCGACGGTCCGGTTTCCGAGGCAACGAGTCTCGTGCGCAACAGCCAGGCCAACGGGCTGATCGTGGTGCACGCCGACCCTGAACGAGACGGGTCCCGACTCGAGCTGATCACCGACCTGCTCGGAAAGCTCGAGGCACGCTCTGACGGTGTCGACGTCGATCGACAGCCGACGATGGGCGACCTCGGTGCCGCACTGCGTGCGCTCACCGATCAGGAGAGCATCGGCGTGGTGGTCGTTCCCGCCCCCGAAGGAGGGGAGCTGACCGGCCGGATGCGGACGGCCCGTGTGCTCAACGACTACGCGGGGATCGGTGTGCCGGTGCTGCTGTCGCGAGCCACCCACCCGTACGCCTCAGTCCTCGTTCCCGCCAGGACGACGCCGGCAGGCGAGGCAGCCGGCCGGGCCGGTATCGACATTGCCCGGACGTCTGGAGCGGCCCTCACGGGCCTGGCCGTGATCCCGCCGAGGTTCGTCGGCGACGACGGCGATGTCGACGAGGCCAAGCAGGCGGCGGCCTGGCTGCGCCAGGAGGCGGCTGTGCAGGGGGTACAACCCAAGCGCCGGGTCCGGCGAGGCAACCCGGTTCGCCTCATCGAGGAGGCGGCAGCCTCGGCGAGCCTGCTCGTGCTCAGCACCCCGGAGATCCCGGTGAGCGCCTGGCGTCCGGGAATCACGGGCCACGTCGTGCGCCGTACCGCGGCGTCGGTGCTGCTGGTTCCGCCGCCGCGATGAGGCCCGTCCTGGCGCTGGCGACCGAGGCGGGTTCGGTGCTTCCGAGTGCCGCGGTCTTCATCACGATCGGCCTCGGAGCCTTCCTGCTTCCGCTCGTCGCCAGGCGGATCAAGGTGCCCGCAGTGGTGCTCGAGATCCTGTTCGGGCTCCTCATCGGTCCGCAGCTCCTCGGCGTCATCGGTTCCGAGTCGTCTTCCGAGGTGTTCATCCTCGTCCTCGCCGAGATCGGCCTCTTCATGCTGATGTTCCTCGCCGGGTTCGAGATCGATTTCGCCCGGCTGGAACGCGAAGGACGGGGGTCGGTCGTGTTCGGCCTCGTTCTGTTCGTGATGATCGTCATCACGGCGTGGGTCGGGTTCGGACTCTTGAGCCTGGAATCGACGAACCAACGCCTCTTCCTCACGCTGCTGGTCTCGGCGGCGTCCGTCGGGCTCATCGTCCCCACCCTGCGCGACACCGAGAGAACGGGGACCCGCCAAGGGCAGTTGACGATCGTGGTCGGCGTCGTGGCCGAGTTCCTGGCGGCGACCGGCATCGTGGTGTTCGCCGTGTGGGTGGAGAGCGGGGTGAGCATCCGACTGCTCGGCGTGCCTGCCTTCATCGTCGTGGTGGCCATCGTGCTGATCGCGATGCGCCGTCTTGCGTGGTGGTATCCGGAGCGGGCGGAGCGCTTGTTCGCCTCTCACGATCCTGACGAGTTGGGGATTCGTGCCTCGCTCGCCCTGCTCTTCGTGTTCGTCGGCATCGCGATCGCCTTCGGCATCGATCCGATCCTCGGCGCGTTCCTCGCAGGGGCCATCTTCTCGTACGTGTTTCGCAACACCGGAGAGTTGGAAACCCGCTTGACCGGGTTCGCGTACGGGTTCTTCATCCCGATCTTCTTCATCTCGGTCGGTGTGCGCTTCCCTCTGGATGCGCTGCGCGACCGGGATGTTCTCGTGCTGGCGCTCGCGGTGATCGCGGTGGCGCTGGCTGCCAAGATCATCCCGTCGCCGGCGTTCGTCACCCAGGGCCTCAGCCTGCGCGATTCCCTGGGATCCGGGGCGCTGCTGGCCGGCCAGTTGAGCGTGATCATCGCTCTGGCAGAAGTGGGCGTGCAGATCGGTGTGCTGTCGCCTGGGCTCGAGGCGGGGGCCGTCTTGCTCGTCGGGGTCACTGCCGTGCTGAGCCCCGTCATGTTTCGGATCCTGTCCCCGCCGCTGGCACCAGTGCCGAGCGTGCGCGTCGACTCGTGACGGAGCGTGCACCAGACGCGAGGATGGACCGGATCGCCGCCGCGGTCGCCGCTGGAGCGTATCTGGTGGATCCGCTGTCGGTGGCGGACGCCATCATCGAGCGCCATCGCCGGTGGCGCTCACTGGATGGGAGCGGTGGCCCGTTCGGAACGTCTGGCGAAGACATCGATGGCGATGACGGTCACGAAGGCGATCAGGGCGATCGCGACTGAGACGGCAACCGCCTCATCGGGAGCGCCGATCGCTGTCGAGCCCACTCCGTTCGGCCAAGGCCACAGCACGCGGAGTGATCCGAGCATGAGACCGATGAGCGCCGCCATCACGGAGTCGTAGTGCTCAGCGAGTGCCCAGTAGAGCAGCTGGGAGAAGAGGGCCAACCCGATCACGGCGCCGACGAGGAACACGGCGACGGTGCCGAGATCACGATCGTTGACGGCAGCCAGGACGGGCCCGTACATGCCGAGCAACACGAGAATGAACGAGCCGCTGATGCCGGGGAGGATCATGGCGCAAATCGCCAGCCCGCCAGCGAGGAAGAACGCCCACAGTGCGGCTTCGTCGAGTTGACCGACGGAGTCCTCGCTCGTCCCCCCGCGCAGGCCGAGTGATGCGAACACGACACCACCCGTTGCGAGCAAGATCGACATCCGCAAGGCGTCGCGTGTGCGCAGCAGCTTCCAGGCCACCACAACCGATCCGGCGACGAGGCCGAGGAACAGCGCGGACATCTCGATGGGCCGTTCCCGAAGCAGCGCCTCGAGGGGTCCGGCAAGAAGAAGGACCGCCAGCCCGATGCCGGCGACGAGCGGGACGAGGAAGAGCCACTCGACACGCGCCAGCCACGCGGCTCCGGCGGCTCCATCGAATCGCACGAACCGGCCGAGCGCCTTGCTGCCGGCGCGAATCGCCGTGATGAGCCGCTGATAGACGCCGAAAACGAGCGCGACCGTTCCACCGGACACTCCGGGAACGATGTCCGCTGAGCCCATGAAGAAGCCGCGAACGACGGTCCAGGGAATCTCTCGCATCGGTCAGCGAGTGTACGGGCGGGGGGCCGCGAGGAGTACCTTCTGGGCGATGGAGGTCCCATGCGCGCCGTGATCCAGCGAGTCGCCAGCGCGGCGGTGACCGTTGACGGCGCAACTGTCGGATCCATCGGACGGGGCCTGGTGGTACTCGTCGGTGTCGAGGACGGCGACACGTCTGCCGATGCCGAGGCCCTCGTCGAGAAGGTGGCCACTCTGCGCGTCTTCCCCCAAGGCGACGAGCACTATTCCGTTTCCCTGACCGACGTGGCAGGGGAGGTGCTGGTCGTTTCGCAGTTCACCCTCCCGGCGGATCTGCGCAAGGGGCGCCGGCCATCGTTCAGCAGGGCCGCTGCTCCGGGTCAGGCGAGGGGCTTGATCGATCTCGTCGTCTCCGGATTTGCCGCGCACGGCGTGGAGGTGGCGACCGGGGTGTTCGGTGCGATGATGCAGGTCGAGCTGGTCAACGACGGCCCGGCGACCTTCGTGCTCGAGATCGCCGCCGGCCGGGTCCGGTGATCAGGCACAATCCGACGATCAGGCGCAGCCAGACGGTCAACGGTGGGCTGCCACCCAGGCACGTCCCCCATCGCAGAATCGGATGAAGTCGCACGAGCGACAGGCGGGAGAAGGTGTCGGGGGGTACTTCGCGGTGGTTGCCATCTCAACGAGACCTGCGATGGTTGCCCGCGCCCGCGCGACGAATGTCTCGTCGGCCTCCCACGTCGATTCCGCGGTTGTGCCTCCTCCGAAATAGGCGAAGGTCACCCGCAGACGGTCGGGGAGCCGATCGGCGATGGCACCATCGACGGCGGCGACGGCGTATGCCTGGAGCTGCACGAGACGGTTGGGATCCTCGCGTTGTCGTCCTGATTTGTAGTCGACGATTTCCCATGCGTCTGCGCTCTCGTAGACCGCGTCCACCCGGCCGCGAATCCGGGCTCCCTCGAGCACGATCTCGATCGGCACCTCGACGAACCGGGGACTCACGGTGCCGAACCGGGACGACCGGAAGCGGTCGAAGGTGCCGGCGACGGCGGCACCGCGCTCTCCTTCGTCGAGGTCGTACATCTCCGGGGTCACGTCGTCGAGCGGAACGATGCCGAGGTTGTGCAACTCCGCCTTGCGGTGGAAGTCAGTGCCGTATTGCCGCGAACGGTCGGGACGGCGCGGCAGTCGGTCGACCTCCGCCCAGCGGAACCGCAGCGGGCACCCTGCCAGCGTCACGAGCCCGGTCACGGACGTGCGCACCAGGTCGTCTTCGGGAGGAGAGACGGGCTCGGGAAGCCCGGACAGCGTCAACTCGAGCTGGCGGCGTTCCTCGTCGACCATGTCTGCGAGCTCCGGATAGTGATCGGATACCCATCCTGGCCGTTCGTGGGCGCTGCGCAACGCCGTCTGCCATCCGTCGTCGGTGAAGAGCGGGTCGGGGGCAGGCACCGTCGGCGGCTGCGGGAGGTCTTCGGGGTGGGCACCGGGGTCTGCGCACCTCGGGCCCACAACGGTACCGGGCGCCTCGGCACACAGGTCCCAGAGGGCCGAAGGTGCCCGCGGCTTCACGACCCCGTTCCAGAACGCCCCGGTCACCGACAGGCGTTGCTTGGACCGGGTGACGGCCACGTATGCCGTTCTCCACTCCTGGGCGAGATGATGGTCGGCGAGCGCGTCGCGCTGCTCGGTCTCGGTTCGCCCGTCGAGGTCCGGCAGGTGCCCGGCGTCGATGCGGAACTCGTACGGCAGGAACTTGGCGTACTTCACGGGGTTGTCATACCCGCGCGAGGTGGAAGGAAAGGCCCCGGCCGTGACGGCGGGCAGGAACACGGTGTTCCACTCGAGACCTTTCGCCCTGTGGACGGTCATCAGGGTCACGGCTTCGTCGCTCGCGGGAGCTGCGGTGTCCAATTCCTCGGCTGCCGGCTCGCGTTCGAGCACGGCGAGGTAATCCAGGAACGAGCGCAGCGAGGGCCGGCCCTCGAGAGGACTCCACGACTCAGCGCGGTCGAGGAACCGGTACACGTTGAGCCGGACGGACAGCGCGGCGTGACGGGGAAGGGCATCGATCTCCGCCCAGGCGTCAATCCGATCGAGCACGAGCCTGCACAGTTCGGCGAGGGAGACGCCTTGGGCCGCGACGAGGAGTTCGCGGTATCCGGCGGCGAACCGGCGGAGCCGCTGCTCGGCCTCGGGTGCCAGGTCGGGCACGTCGTCGAGCCGATCGATGGCTTCGAGGAGGGGCAGCGGACCCTCCTCGGAGAGCGCCTCGCCGGCTGCGGTGCGCGCCCACCGCTGGAGAGGAGCCAGATCGCCGAGCCCCAGCCGGTACTTGCCGCCGAGGAGGATCCTGGCGAGGGCGGGAGCGTCCTCCGGATCATCGAGGATGCGCAGCCAGGCGAGCAGCTCTGCGACCTCGGGGACCGCGAGCAGGCCTCCGAGCGAGACCACGTCGGTCGGGATCTCCAGGGCGTGGAGCGCATCGCGTACCGCGGCGATGTCACGATTCTTGCGGAACAACACGGCGATCTCGCTCCACGCCAAGCCGTCGTCGTGGAGAGAGGCGATCTCGTCGGCGATCCAGCCGGCTTCATCGGCAGTGGTCCGGAACCAGCCTGCGGTGACCAGGCCCGGATCCGCATCCGGCAAGGCCTGCAACGGGTCGAAGGCATCGTGAAGCCTGGTCCGAACCGCATTGGCGACGTCGATGACGGCCGTTGCGGACCTCCGGTTGAGCGTGAGTGGCATCGTCGGCGCGGGTGTGCCGGTGTCTGCAGGGAAGTGGGTAGGAAACTCGGCGAAGTTGGCGACCGACGCGCCGCGCCATTCGTAGATCGTCTGGTCGGGATCGCCGACCGCGACGATGGGGAAGCCATTGCCGAAGAGCGCTTGGAGCAGCAGCCGCTGACCGGGGTCGGTGTCCTGGTACTCATCGACGATCACGATGCGGTAGCGCTCGCGGATGCGCCGCATGATCTCGGGATGGTCGGTGACCAGGCGGTGGGCGAGGCGGATCAGGTCGGCGTAGTCGACGACGCCGAGGCGCCGCTTCTCCGCCACGTACCGCTCGAGGACGGCGGCCAGCTCGCGTCTGCCGGCCCAAACGTCGCTCGGCTGCGCCAGCGCAACGACGTCTGTCGGTGTGAGCAAGTTGTCGCCGAGCTGGCGGGCGAGGGTCGCCGCCTCGTCGACGCGGTGATCGGGTGCGGTCAGGTCGAGGTGCTCGTAGGAGCCGGCCGCGAGCGCCTCGGTCAGGAGCTGGCGCTGGTATCCGGAGCTGATCACCTGTGCGGAGCGCTCCACGCCCACGAGCGCTCCGAAGTCCTGGAGGAGGGAATAGGCGAAGCCGTGGTAGGTCGTGACCTCGACCTCCCTGCCTTCAGCGGCGAACACCGGCAACTCGAGCCTCAGGCGGTCGGCGAGCTCTTCGGCTGCCTTGTTGGTGAACGTGATGCCGAGCGCCGCCTCCGGGGCAATCCCGTCGGCGATGGCGGCCGCCAGCCGGAGGACGATCGTCGCCGTCTTCCCCGTGCCGGCTCCCGCCGCGATGCGGAGCGGTGTCAGGGGATGATCGACGATCGCTCGCTGTTCGGGTGACAGGCGCCACGTCGTCATGCGGAGAAGGCCTCCGTGCCATCGGGCCAGGCGGGGCACGACGACCGAACCCGGCAGTGCGAGCAATGGCTTCCCGGCGTGGCCGGCCAGTCCTCTGCGGCGATGCCGCTGGCGACCAGCTCCAGCCGCATCTCGACCTCCTGGAGGTTGGCGAGGTCGAAGCAGCGCACGGCTACCGACGTCTTCTGCGGCTTCATCGGGTACCACATCTCGGCGCCCACGACGGGCCGGTGCTTCGCCAGGTCCCGTTCGCGATCGGCGGCGAGGGCATAGAACCCGAGCTGCAGGGACCGCTCGGCGTCTGCGGTGGTCGCCGGATACTTCGTCGTCTTGTAGTCGACGATGGCCATGCCGGGCCCGCGCGCCTCGACACGGTCGGCGCGACCCACCCATCGAGTTCCCGCGATCTCCGTGTCGAGCGGTAGTTCGAGGGCGATGGGAGCCCCGTCCGTCGGCCACAGTGAGTAGAGGTTGCGCACCGCCTCGCGCCCGCGCTCCAGCCATGCTCTCGCGAAGGGCGCTCCGCCGAACACACCGGGGTCGAACCGGCGTTCCAGGAGGGCGACGGCTTCGTCGACCGTCGCCCGGGCGTTCCCGGAGTCGAGGGCCGCGCGCTCCGCTTCTTCGAGCGCAGCATGGACGAGGGATCCGAACTCGGCGTGGACGCCCGCCGCCCTGCCGATCCCCAATCTGCGTTCGATGGCGTAGCGCCGAGGGCAGGCTTCGTACAACTCGGCCTGGCTGGGGGAGAGGACGACCGTCGGACCCATGATGCCCGTGTCTGGACCGGCCTCGAGCATGCCGTAGAACGACGTGGGAGCCCGCAACGGCTGGGGTGCTGCTGCGAGCACCTCGAGCGCGGCGAGTCGCCGCGCAGGAGAACGGGCCGGATCGGCGAGGTCCCTGCGGAGGAGGGCTTCGAGCTCCCATGCGGTGATGGGTGGCCGCTCGCGCGGGGGGCGCTCGGTGGCCGCGGACACCGTCGCCGTGCCGGCAACGAGGGCGAGGAACCGGCTGGGGATGCCGTGTCCCTCGTCGAATCCCGCAGCCGTCGCCGTCCACACGACCCGCCGGGTTGCCCTCGTCATCGCCGTGTAGGCGAGGCGGCGCTCCTCGCGAAGCCGGAAGGCGAGGTAGCCGGCGGGATCGGTCGGAACGTGCGGGTTGAGGGCACGGGCACCGAGCAGCGAATCGCGGGACCGCAGGTCCGGGAACACACCCTCTACGGCGTCGGCGATGAACACCACGTCGAGTTCCAGGCCCTTGGACTGGTGGAGGGTGGTGACGGTCAGCCGTTCGTCGTCGATCCGATGACGGAGCACGGGGGAGGCCTCGAAGTCCTCTTCGTGGGTGAGGCTCACGTGGTCGAGCAGCGTCCCCTCGGGAACCCGTCGTGCCCACGCCTCCAGGATGCCGGCGTACGCTGCCCAGGCACCGGCAAACGCCATGTCGTCTGCGGTAACGAGCTCCACGATCTGCGGGATGGCCTCCCAGAGCCGCCACAATCCGTCTACGGCGGGAACGCTCGTCGCCCACGAAGGTTCGGCGAGCAGGTCGGCGAGTGCCGTGCCGCCTTCGAGGCGAGTTCGGATCGTCTCCGCCCAACCTGCACCGGTACGCGCCCGGTGGCGTTCCAGCTCCTGCAGGGAGCCCAGGCTTGCCCGGAATACGTGTCCGAGCAGGATCCGGCGCACCGCGCGGTCGGTGTCGGCGCGGTCGGCCCCGGTTGCGGCCACCACGACGTCGTGGACGAACCGGACGGCGGGTTGGTCGACGAGGCGCGAGTCTGGCCGATCGTGGGGGACCGCACGCCGCTCCAGCGCACGGGACAGGTCCCCGGTCAAGCGGCGCTTCGAGCGCACGAACACCCCCATTCTTCCAAAGGGAATCCGTTGCTCGATGTGCAGCCTGGTGATCTCGGAGGCGATCCATTCGGCCTCCTCGGTCTGCTGGTCGAACCGATAGACCTCGACGGAGCCGCCTGGTGCCGCAGGCGTCACCGGTCCGGCCGCTCCGGGAAGATCGTGTTGGGTGACCCGAACCGCGGCGTCGAGGATGGTCGCTGGAACGCGATGCGAGGTGGTGAGCACGATGCGGCGTGCGGGGTCTCCCGCAGCGTCGCGAAAGGTCTCGGGGAAGCGGTACACATTGGCGACGTCTGCCCCGCGGAAGCTATAGATGGATTGGTATGGATCGGCAGCTGCGGTGATGTTGCGGTGGTCGCCCACCAGGACGTCGAGCATTCGGGACTGTGCGCTGGTGGTGTCCTGGAACTCGTCGACGAGGGCATACCGATACTGGGCGTTGGTGAGCTCGCGCACCTCTTCGAGCTCGAGCAGCGCGACGGCTTCCGCGAGCAGCATCCCGTAATCCACCTGGTTCCTGGTGCGGAGCGCGGCTTCATGCGTTCGGAAGAACTCCGGAAGACCGTGCCAGTGGTGTCGGTCGGCCATGCCTTCGAGCTCGTCTGGGCCGATGAGCTGTTCCCGGCACCGCAACAGGAAGTCGGCCACCTCGGCGGCGAAGGTCCTGGTCCCGAGCATCGGCCGATAGGCCGGGGACCAGTCGGCAGGGTCGGTGTCGGTGAGCAGATCGGCGACGAGTCGTTGATGGTCCGTGGCGGAAAGGATCATCGGTGTGTCCGACCATCCTCGCCGGAAGGCGTGGGCTTCGAGGAGCCGCAGGGCGAACGAGTGATAGGTCCCGGCGTCGATACCGCGAACGGTGGTGCCGAGACGCGTCAGGATGCGCTCGCGCAGGTCGGCCGCCGACCTGCGCGAGAACGTTACGACGATGATCTCCTCGGGCCGACAGATGTCGTCTTCGATGAGATGAGCGGCGCGGCGCACGAGGAATTCGGTCTTTCCGGTCCCGGGGCCTCCGACGATCAGCTGGGGTCCTTGGACCGCGGCAATGTGCTCGGCCCACTCCTTGGGGCCGAGCCGGACCTCGCCGGGCTGAGCCGGGTTCCCTCCCACGGTGATCACGCTAGAGAAGGGGTGTGACGGGATTCACAGCGGGAGCTCTGGCTGGTGGGGAAGCGAGCTCCCATCGTGCAGCAGGTGAACGACCGCGAAGCCGGCGTCCTGGAGCAGCGGGGCGAGCATCGTCGATCGGTGGCAGCGGGCGGGGGCGGCCTCGGCGCACAGCACGACGGTGCGCGCTGCCAGGGCAACGCCGCAGAGCTCGGCAAGCGCGTCGTCCTGCGCCCGTTGGGATTCCGGGACCATCCGCCCCCCGAGCGTGGAGCCCATGAACCGGTAGTGCAGCCCGGCTGCGGCGCACGCGGCCTCGAGGTCGGCCTTGTCGAACCCGGTGGCGTGGCGGGACACGGGGGCACTGCGGACATCGACGATCGTCTGGATGTCGTGGACCGCGAGCAGCCGTTCGATATCGGCGAACGACGAAGCGCCATGTCCTACCGTCCACACCACCGGGGCCGCCACTCTTCCCACCTTCTCGCAGGGTCCGTCGGTAGGGTATCGAGGCCCCGCCGATCGAGGGGGAATCGTGGAGCACATTCCGTCTGACGGAGAGTGGGACTCGCCGCTGTACCGCGAGGCGGTTGCGCAGTTCGAGCAGGTCGCCGACCTGATGAACCTCGATCACAACGTACGCGAACGGTTGCACACGCCGCAGCGCAGCTTGCTGGTCACCTTTCCCTTCCGTCGCGACGACTACGAGGACGTCGACACTGTCTTCGGCTACCGAGTCCAGCACTTGCTCACGATGGGTCCCACCAAGGGTGGGATCCGCTATGCACCAGATGTCAATCTCGGTGAGGTGGCTGCTCTGGCGATGCTGATGACGTGGAAGACATCCATCGTTGGGCTTCCGTACGGCGGTGCCAAGGGCGGCGTCCGAGTCGATCCGACGGGACTCTCCCGCGCCGAGGTTCAGCGGCTGACGCGCCGCTACACGATGGAGATCATCAACTTCATCGGCCCCGATCGCGACATCCCGGCTCCGGACATGGGCACCAACGAGCACGTCATGGGGTGGATCATGGACACGTACTCCACCCACGTCGGATACTCCGAGCCCGCGGTGGTGACGGGCAAGCCACCTTCGCTGGGAGGGTCCGTTGCCCGGCGCGAGGCCACCGGCAGGGGCCTCGTCTCGCTGATGCCGGCAACGGCGCAGCATGTTGGGTTGACGTTGGATGGCGCATCGGTCGTCGTACAGGGCTTCGGCAACGTCGGACGGTACGCCGCCCTCGCCGCCCACCAGATCGGGTGTCGGGTCATCTCGGTGAGCGACATCACCGGAGGAGTGTTCGCGGCCGCAGGGCTCGACGTTCCGGCGCTGATGGATCACGCCGAGCGCGAGGGCGGTGTCGCCGGGTTCGCCGATGCCGACGAGATCGATCCCGCGGATGTGCTGACGCTGGAGTGCGACTTTCTGATTCCAGCGGCGATCGGGGGCGTCATCACCGGAACCAACGCGGCGGACATTCGCGCCCGGGTGATCATGGAGGGAGCCAATGGGCCGACGACCATCGAAGCGGACGGGATGCTCGCCGACGCTGGGGTCTTCGTGGTGCCAGACGTGCTGGCCAATGCCGGCGGGGTCACGGTGAGCTACTTCGAGTGGGTGCAGGACGTGCAGAACTACTTCTGGTCTGAGTCCGAGATCGTGGGCCGGCTGCGCGAGATCATGAACCGCGCCTACACCGAGGTGCTCGAGATCGCCGAGGCCCGCCGCGTGAATCTGCGGACTGCGGCGCTGATCAAGGGCATTCAGCGGGTGACCGACGCCAAACTGGCGCGCGGGATCTACCCCTAGGCCGGAGTGACCGTGACGGTGCCAGACGGTGTCCTGGCGGCTGTCGAGGAGCCGGCATCTTCTCCGGGGGACTCGGCTTCTTCTGCCGAAGCCCAGGCCGGACACCGATCGCGGAACGAGCAGTAGTCGCACAGGACACCCGTTCGTGCCGGCCATCTGTCTTGGGCGAGGGCCCGATCGATCGTCGCCCACAGGGCGTCCAGCTGGCGCTCCATCGCATCGAGCTGCTGGTCATTGACGGGGATCTCATACAGCGTCGGGCCGTTGAGGTAGAGGAGGCGCAGGGCCACTGGGGTACGTCCCAGGCGCCGCCTGATCAAGAGGCCATAGATCTTGAGTGCGAAGAACGCCGGGATGGCATAGCGCTCTGGGGGTGCCTTGCCCGTCTTGTAGTCCGTGATCACGAGACCGCGCTCGTCCTCGTCGATCCGATCGAGGATGCCCCGGATCGTCATGTGCCCGAGCTCTTCGGTCATGTCGAGCTCGCGATCGAGCGGCTCGAACGCGGTGGGGTCTTCGACGCCGAAGTAGTTGGCCAGGATCTCCAGACTCTCCATGCCCCAGGAGCGCTCGTCGTCTGTGCTCGTGAAGAGCTCGGGGAACTCGGCGGGCTTGAGCTCCATCCAGGCGTCGCGGAACAGGTCGTAGAGCCGGTCCGCGGTGCGCTGCGCAGCGGGAAGGTCGAAGAGTCGCTGCAGCGCGAGGTGCGCCGTGGTGCCGCGCGCCTGATAGACCGTGGGCGGCGTTTCGATGCGGTCGATCGCCCGGTACTTGAACAGTTGAGGACACACCTTGAAGTCGCTCGCCCTGCTCGGTGACAGGTGTCGCAGCGATGGGGGCGGATCGGCCGACTCCGTCGCGACCGGCACCTCGGGGGCCGTGAGATCGTCCTGCAGGGTCTCGCCGGATGGGGCTCTGGTGCTCATCATCGGCGATCATACGACCCCGCTGTGACAGAAACCACAGTGGTGTAGTTCGGCGCACGGTCAGTGTGGGAAAAACGGTGATAGCACGCGAAAACTAAGGACGGTGTCCGGTTGACGGCCTCGGGAACAGTGGCGTACCTTTCCCGGCGCTCGAAGAGTTCAGGCTCCGAGAGCGACCCGACGGAGGGGTCTGCGGGCCCTGAGCGGGAAGGCGGGAAACCGCTGGAACGTGAGCCGGAGGGTGGACCGGCCGCTCGCAAGGGCGGACGGGCCGAGTCGACGACCGGGACGGCCCAGGTCTCGGAAGCAGGCTCGGTGTCCCGACACCGCCTTCGGGCGGATTCGGGAGACCCGAATGGGGGCTTCGGCGCCCGGACGGGATGGCCGAGACGGCCGTTGCGAGCGAACGGGAAACCGTCCGTCCGGATCGGATGTCGGAGCCGACCTCGGACCGGTTGGGGCGCAAGCTTCGGTGGGACCGAGGACCGGAGTGGCTTCATCGTCACTTCGACAGAGACAACCCCGAGAGGGTGAGGCTCCGGCCGAGCTCCCTCGGGGTTTCTCGCGCCTCACGAGGAACAGCCCGGAACGCGCTCGATGAAGTCGACCACCGCGTCATGGTCTGGACCGGACAGACGCCCCCGCAGGTGCTCGGTTGCGGAGCCATCGATCACGAAGTTCGTGATGTCGTCAGCGGTGGAGTCCGTTGTGATCTCGACCCTGCTGCCGTACACCGCCTCGAGCTCGGTGACCGGCGACCCGATACCGATGCCCTCTCGAGTGCGCAGCTGAAGCCCCCGGGGGTCGCCGCTCGACCCGGTTTCGTGATCGAAGCCGTAGGTCCATGTGAGGAAGGTGCCCGGGGTTCGCCCGCCCGCACCGGCCTCGATGAGAACCAGGCTTCCCCACCCGAACCCGCGGACCTCGACCGCCGGGCAGTCACCGAACGGAGACGTGGTTCCCCGCTCCCAGTCGAATTCACGGTCATAGCCCCCGAGCGTGTCGCTGATCTCGGCGACGACGGTCGCGGCGGCATCGCCGATGTGGTGGGGGAGCAGGCCTTCCTGGCTCAAGATCAAGGTGGCGGGACCCGTTCCGCCTGGTGCCGTCGTGGTGGTCGTGGTTGGAGCGGCGCTCACCGTGCATCCAGCCGCGACGATCCCGATGGCAATGGAGATGAGGCGCAGCGGCCGGACCCGGGTCACGTGGCCGCGGAAGCTACCAGCCTCGCGAAACAATACGCTCACTCGCGAAATCCATCGAGCGATATGGGGTGCACGCCGGGCCGCGGTGCGATACATTCACGTTTGTCGCTGAGGAGGGAAACCAAATCAGCGGGGCGGCTCCTCGGAGTCGCCGGTCCGACACCCGAGAGGGTGAACGACCGTCCGACCGGACACTCGCCGGAGACGGCGGGGGCGGCGGTTCCCCGAGAGGGGAGGTGCCGACCGGTACCGGCCTTCGGGTCGGCCGGATCACGGAAGGGCACGCTTCGACGGCGGCTTCGGCCTCGCCGGAGCGGACCTGGCGGAGTCGAGTCCTTCGGGGCTCGGAGATCTGACAGGTTGGGAATCACCCCGAGGGGGCCTCACCGCTTCCTCGGGGTTTCCCGCGTTTGAGGTGCCTCGGCGGGAAGACCGCTCGGGCCGGCTGCGCCGCCCTCGGAAGCACGACCACTCGCTGACGATCGCTGTGAGAGGTGCGACTTCGTCACTCCTTGCCTCTTGCCCGTAATGTGAGGTCATGCCCTGGCCTGAAGACTCACTCACCGAAGGGGAATCGGTCGTCAGCAAGTTCCGGCAGCATTGGAAGCTGCTGGTGGTGCCGTTCGGTTGGTTCGTGGTGGCGCTCATCGCGCTGTTCGTCGTCTTCCGCTGGATTCCCGGAGGAGGGACCATCGACCTGGTGCTGACGGCCGCTGTGATCGCCGCGGCGCTCTACCTGATCGTGCGGCCGCTCGTCGACTGGGCGGTGACGTACTACGTGCTGACGACCGAGCGACTCATCACCCGCACCGGCCTGATCGCCCGATCGGGGATCGAGATTCCACTGGAGCGGATCACCAACGTCAACTTCCATCAGACGATGGTCGAACGGTTGTTGCGTGCGGGTGATCTCATCGTGGAATCGGCCGGAGAGACCGGGCGGAGCGAGTTCCGCAACATCCCTCGACCCGACCAGTTCCAAGCGCTGCTCTACAAGACCAGGGAGGCCCGCACCATCGATCTGCAACGCGCGGCGCCGCCTGCGGCGGTGACCTCCGATGCCGCCGAGCAGATCCGCAAGCTGAAGGAACTCCACGACGACGGCCTGATCTCGGCCGAGGAGTACGAGACCAAGCGTCGCGAGCTGCTCGAGGGAATGTAGAGGCGAGAAGCACGGGGCGAGAGTCGAGATCCCCCTGGGCCCGGCAGGCCCGAGCGGTCTGCGAGCTCAGCGATTCACGAATACGGCCACCGTTTCGATGTGGTGCGTTTGGGGAAAGAGGTCCACAGGCGTGGCCCGCTCCAGGTGGTATCCCTCAGCACTGAACGCGGCTGCGTCGCGGGCGAGTGAAGCCGGATCACACGACACGTAGGCGACGGCGCGCGGGGTCGCCGCCGTGACCGCAGCGACCCCGTCCGTCCCGAGACCGGATCGCGGTGGGTCGACGATGGCTACCGACCAGTACTCATCGAGACGGTGCACCACGTCGGTGAAGCGGCCCACAACCACCCGATTCCGTTCGGGGAGGGCAGCCCGCAGGTTCCTTCTCGCGTCGGCGATCGCCGTGCGGTTCCCCTCTACGGCGATCACACGGCCCGCCTTTGCGCCGACCGTCGCCGCAAAGAGCCCGCCACCGGCGAAGCCGTCGAGGAGGACGTCGTCTGCGGTCACGGCGAGACCCTCGCGAGCAAGGCGCACCAGGTGCTCGGCCCCCTCGGTGTTCACCTGGAAGAACGCCAGTGCTGATACGCGGAAGGTCACTCCGCCGACCTGCTCCCTGATGCTGGGTGGCCCAGAGACTGCCCGCACCGATGTGCCCTCGCGAACCGCGACATTGGCCTGCCAGCGTTCGGCGTCGCTGGGAAGCGCACCGTCGACGACGACCAACCGGTCACCGGTCGCGACGCCGCAGCGCACGATCACCTGACGGACGCCGTCGAGAGGACCGAGCTCGGTGAACAGTCCGGTCAGCTCCGGCCGCAGGAGGTGGCATTCGTCGATGGCTACGAGGTCGTGGCTGCGTGCGCGGAACAGCGCAGGTCGGCGGTCCGCAACGTGGAAATCCATGCGGTTGCGATACGAGAACGGCGCGGAGGAGGCGACGATCGGCGCCACAGGTGGGTCCGGGATCCGGCCAAGGTGCTCGAGCTGCCCGCGGACCGTGGCTTCCTTCCACGCCAGCTGGGCCTGGTACTCGGCGAATTGCCATTCGCAGCCGCCACAGTCACCGAAGTGGGCGCACGGCGGAGCAACGCGATCCGGGGCGGGTTCGATGATCCGATCGAGCCGAGTCCTCGCAAAGTTGCCCTTGTCTTCGGTGACCGTGACCGCGGCGAGTTCCCCCGGCATGGTCCCTGGCACGAAGTGCGCCTTCCCGTCGATGCGTCCGACGCCGTCTCCGCCATGCGCCACGCTGTCGATCCTGATCTCGGTCGGCGGGGTCTCCATCTGCGGGACGGTACCGTGACCTGGTGGAAGCATCCGAACGGGCGGAGTCCGCGGCCATGGCTGCCGGGGTGGAATACCGCATCGTCGAGTACGGGCCTGTACCGGATCTCGCGACCGCCGCTCGGCTGCGCGGGATCGCGGTGGACCGGCTGTTGAAAACGATGGTGGTGCGCCGCGGGCCGGCCGACTTCGTGCTGGTCCTGGTTCCCGGCGATCGCATTGTCGACTGGGCGAAGCTGCGCGATCATCTCGGTGTGCGCCGGCTCTCGTTCGCCGACGAAGCCGAGGCCCTTGCCGCGACCGGGTACCGGCGCGGGGCAATCACACCGTTCGGGGCAGGGGAGTGGCCGGTGCTCGTGGATGCCGCGGTGCCTCGAGCCGGTGAGATCTCGCTCGGAGGGGGCGAGCGGGGACGGGCCATCCACATCGATGGTGCCGATCTCGCAGACGCGATCGGCGGCCATCGCGTCGACGTCACCAAGCGCATCGCGAGCTGAACCGGCCAGCACCCGGTCGGGGGTATCTTCCCTGCCGACATGTCGACCGTGCTCTCGCTTCATCAGCAGTGGTTTTGGGTGGCTGTGGTCACAACCGGGGTCGTCGGGCTCTGGGGCCTCGTGGTCGCCTTGGCACGACGGCCGCCAGGTCGCGCCTTCGCGGCGGCACGCGCCGCCGCCATCGGCGCGATGCTGATTCAGATCGGAGCAGGGCTCGTCCTGTATGCGGGCGGCTTGCGCCCGGGGAACGCCTTTCACACCTTCTACGGGGTGGTCATCGCAGTTACGCTCGCACTGGCGTATGTGTACCGGTCCACGATGGATCGCAATCCCGCGCTGTGGTACGGCCTCCTCCTGATGTTCGTCATGGGCCTCGGTCTGCGAGCATGGGCCAATGTGAGCTGAGGGAAGGGATCGTGATGCTGCTCGAAGGCAAACGACTGCTGATCACCGGAGTACTCACCGATGGTTCGATTGCGTGGCACACGGCTCGCGTTGCCCAGGAACAGGGCGCCGAGATCGCGCTCACGGGATTCGGCCGAGGGATGCGTCTCACCGAACGTGCAGCCCGTCGCCTCCCCAACGATGCGCCCGTCTACGAACTCGACATCAACGATCCTGCTCACATGGATGCGCTCGTCTCCGCCCTCCATGACCGCTGGGGGTCGCTCGACGGCGCACTGCACGCCATCGCCTATGCCCCGGAGGATGCGCTCGGGGGCAACTTCCTCACGACGCCTGCTGCGTCTGCGGCGACCGCCTTCACGACCTCGGCCTTTTCGTACAAGACGCTTGCGGTTGGACTGCGCGATCTCATGATTGCTGCCGGCGGCGGCTCGATGGTCACCCTGGACTTCGACAACACGCAGGCGTGGCCCTCGTACGACTGGATGGGGGTCGCCAAAGCGGCGTTGCAGGCCGTCACCCGGTACCTCGCTCGCGACCTCGGCCCTGACAACATCCGGGTCAACGCCGTTTCTGCAGGTCCGCTGAGCACCGTGGCCGCCAAATCGATCCCGGGGTTCGCTGCCTTCGACCGGGTGTGGGGATTTCGGTCGCCGCTGCACTGGGACTCGTCCGATCCGGAGCCGGTGGCCAAGATGGTTGCTGTGCTCTTCTCCGACTGGACGCCCGCCACGTCTGGTGAGGTGATTCACGTAGACGGGGGGTTCCACGCCATCGCGACCTCGCCAGGGGAGGCGGGGGTCGATCCTGAGGACGACTCAACCGACCCGGACGGGGGAGCGGGGTAGCGCGACCACGAACGTTGCGCCCCCGCCGACGGTGGGTTCGAACCAGACACGCCCGTTCATCGCTTCGGTGAGCCCGCGGACGATGAACAGACCGAGTCCCGCCCCACCGCGGGAACGGGTCTCGTGTGGCTGGAGTTGGGTGAAGCGGTCGAACACATGATCCTTGCGTTCGTAGGAAATGCCTGACCCGTGGTCGATCACGGCGATCCTGACGTCGTCTTCGTGGTTGAAGGCCCGCACGACGATCGCTCCTCCTCCGGAGTACTTCACGGCGTTCTCCACGAGGTTGGTGACGATGCGTGCGAGATGATCTGGGTCGGCATCGATCCTCGTGAGCTCCGGGTCGACATCGAGCACCACGCGACCCTCCACCGTCGGCAGCGCCGTCACCACCTCGGCGAGGTACCCCGCTGCCGAGAGCGACTCCACCTGTACCGGTAGGGCCTCGGCGTCGAGTCGCGAGACGACGAGGAGATCTTCGATCAGCTTGCGGAGGCGGTTCGCCTGCTTGACCGCTGTCGCGATCAGCTCGGTGGCGTTGGGATCCTCTGGCGCCAGCTCGGGTCGTTGCAGGGTCCGCAGCGACCCGATGATCGATGTCAGAGGCGTGCGCAACTCGTGAGACACCACAGAGACGAAGTCGGTCTTCAGCCTGGCGAGCTCGGTCATCTTCATGCCGGTCGCTCTCGCCTCTTCGTATCGCGCGAGCTGGTTGAGCACCAGCGCGGCAGGCGCCGCGAGTGATTCCAGGGTGGCGAGATCCGTTGGCGTGAAGTTTGCGTCGCGCTTGTCGGCGACCAGCAGCACGCCGATCCGTCGTTGTTCCACGCGCAGCGGAACCGCAGCGATGCGGTTGGCGGCGAGGTCGACGAGGAGCCGATCGGCAGGCCCGCTTCCAGCCCCGTTGTCGAGGCCGGCATCGCCGCTGATGAATACCCTGGGCACGAGGCCCTCGTCGGTGAGGGGAACGGAGTATCCCTCGGCTTCAACGGTGTGGCCAGACACCCAGATCGGCGACATGACCTCGAGACGCTCCCCGTCTGGGCGGTACAGGAGGATGAGCCCCGTCTTGGCCTCGAGAGCCTCGACGACCCGTCCCACCAACTCGGGGAGCACCTCGGCGAGGTTGCTGCCAGCGCCGATCGTCGCCGAGACGTGATACAGGCTGGCCAATTCGCGCTCCTTCTCCTGGAGTTGGCGCTCCCGGTTGCCCAGCTCGACGACCTGGGCGCGGTTGCGCTCGAGCTGGGCCTTTGTGCCCTCAGACAGGAGCAGGATCAGCAGGGCAGCGGCGAGAAACGCGGTGGCCAGCACCGCGACATGACCAGGAGAAAGGCCAGCGTCGTAGAGCGCGTATGAGAAGCCCGCCAGGCTCGCAGCTGCGACCAAGCCGAGCAGGGACGCCGATCCGAGCGTTGCCGCAGCGAAGACCACGACGACGAGGTAGCCGATGCTGGTTGGCGTGCTCGCCCGCGTCGTCTCCAGTCCAACGAGGGTGATGACCACGAGCACGGACCACATCGCAACGAGGAGCTCCCCAATCCCCGTGCTGAGGGCGCGGCGCCATGGAGCAGCGGACAGCAGGATCACGGCTCCGAGGTCTGCGAGGAGGAGAAGGCGCAGCGGGGCGCCCCCCGTTGCTGGGATGCGGAAGAACCAAATGCCCAGGGTGAGCAACCCCAGTGCTGACAGCACGAGACCGATCCGGATCACCCTGATCCGGTATTCGATCAGCGGGTCTCGTGGGGAATCCATCGGGCCAGCCACCCTCCTCCGGTAACCTCGGACGATGGCCCGGGTCCTTGTTTTCTTCGGCGGCCGATCTGCGGAACATGAGGTCTCTTGCGTGTCCGCGGTGGCCATCGTGGCGGCGCTGCGTCAGCGCGGTCACCGGGTGATTCCGGTTGGCATCGATCGCGACGGGCTGTGGTACCTCACCGACGCCGATACCGAGCCCCTACGTGCGGAGGGGCGGCCCGTGGCGCTGCTGGTCCCCGACGGCGTCCTGCGGGCCGCAGCGGACGAGATTGGCTTCGACGTCGTCTTCCCGGTCCTCCATGGTCCATACGGCGAGGACGGCACGATTCAGGGCCTGTTCGAGATGATCGGGGCGCCCTTCGTCGGATGCGGAGTGCTCGGGTCATCGGTCGCGATGGACAAGGAGTTCGCCAAACGCATTGCGGGCTCACACGGGATTCCCAGTGCTCGGTGGCGGGTGGTCCACCGGGCCTGGTACGACGCCGATCCCATCGGGACGGTGGACGCTGCTCTCGATGACCTCGGCGACCCCGTGTTCGTGAAACCGGCGGCGCTGGGCTCGTCGGTCGGTATCTCGAAGGCGACCGGGCAAGCGGCCGTCAAGGAGGCGATCGATGAGGCGCTGCGTCACGGCGACAAGGCGATCATCGAGGAAGCGATCGAGGGCCGTGAGATCGAAGTCGCCGTCCTGGAAGGTCCCCGCGCCTCTCTCCCCGGTGAGGTCCTCTCCGCAGGCGACTGGTACGACTACCGATCGAAGTACGAGGACGATCGGAGTGCGTTTGCGGCTCCTGCAGACCTCTCTGTTGCGCAGACGGCAGACGTGCAAGAACTCGCGACTCGATCCTTCCGCGCACTGGAGTGCCGCGGCTTGGCTCGGATCGATTTCTTCCTCGAACCAGCGCGCGGGTTTCTGCTCAACGAAGTGAACACGATGCCCGGGTTCACTCCCATCTCGGGTTTTCCCAAGATGTGGCAGGCCTCTGGGATGACCTATGCGGAACTCGCGGACGAGCTCGTGGAGTTGGCGCTGTCGTCGTGACCGCCTGTCAGGACACCGAGGATGCGGTCATCGAGGTCCGATCCGAAAAAGAAGCTGATCGCGGCACCGGCGATGAATGCGAACACCGGCCCGCGCCTGCCTCCGACAACGCCCACGATCGTGGCGAGTCCCGCTGCTGAGACCGGAGCCGCAACGTAGAGGTCGACGTCCCCGCTGTCGATCTCCGCGGAGCGTTCCCTCAGCTGATGGAGCACGAATCCGGCGGTCGAGCCGGCCAGCGCGGCCAATGCCGCGAAGAGGATCCTGCGCGCCACGTGTCAGAGCTTGACGACGGGACAGGTGAGCGTGCGTACGATGCCGTCGACGGGCTGGATCCCGGTGACGACCAACTGCCCGAGGGCGTCGACGTCTTCCGCTTCAGCGAACACGACGACGTCGTAGGGCCCGGTGACGGCCTCGGTCGAGATCACCCCCGCCATGTCCCGGATGTGGCTGGCCACTGCTGCGGCGCGCCCGGTGTCGGTCTGGATCAACACATACGCCTGAACCAAGAGGTCGCCTCCTCACTCGGGAGGCGAGTCTACCGAAATGAACCGGACGGCGTTGGGCCGCGCTGCGCCGTCAGTAGCCGTCAGAGCCGAAGCGCAGGTTGGCTGCGAACGGCGTGCCCTCGTCCTCGCTGAGGTCGAATTGGACACGCTGGCCCTGGCGGAGCATGCGGAACATCGATCCCTTGAGCGACCCGGGACGGAGGTAGACATCTGAGCGGTCGTCGTCCCGCACGATCACCCCGATGCCCGTGGCGGGGTCGTACACCCTGACCACGCCTTGCATCGTCAGACCTTCTCCACCTTGCCGGCCTTGATGCACGACGTGCACACCCGCATGCGCTTGGAGTTGCTGCCGTCCTTCACCCGGATCCGCTGGATGTTCGGGAGCCAGCGCCTGCTGGACCGTTTGTGAGAGAAGCTGACTTGCTTGCCGAACCACGGCTCCTTGCCGCAGACATCGCAACGGTACGCCATCGAGAAACCTCCTGGAGTGGGCCGCAGAGTAGTCGGCGATGGTCTGTAGTCGGTGGTCGGAGCCGTACGCTCTGGGCCGTGACCGGGGAACGTTCGCTCGCCTATCTCGCTGCAGTACCCGTCGATCGCGTCAAGGGAATCGGCCCGAAGACGGCGCGTCGGATGGAGGAAGCGGCGGTCGCCTCCGTTGCGGATCTCCTGTTCCACACCCCGCGGCGGTATCTCGACCGCTCGCAGCTGTTCGACCTCTCGGACGTGCCGCTCGGCGAGGAGGTCACCGTCGGCGGAGTGGTCGACAAGGTCCGCCGGAGACGCATTTCGCGCAACCGGACGATGATCGAAGCCACGATCTCCGACGGGAGCAGCACCCTCCACGCGGTGTGGTTCAACCCCTATCTCCGCCTCGACGAGGGCACCGAAGTGGCGCTGTCTGGGAAGGCAGAGCTCTTCCGGGGACGGCTCCAGATGAAGGCACCGGACGTCGACACCCTCGAGGGAGAGGACTCGCTGGTGACGGGAAGGATCGTCCCCGTCTACCCGGCGCTCGCCGCGATGGGCCAGCACAAACTGCGGGGGGCCATTGCCAATGCGCTGCGCCGTTCCCGGCCGATCGCCGAGATCCTCCCCGAGGACGTGCTCGACCGCGTCGACCTCATCGAGCGTGATCGAGCGCTGGCACATGTCCACTTCCCCGAAACGAGGGAGGACGCAGACGCCGCGCGCCGCCGGCTGATCTTCGACGAGCTGTTCCGGCTCGAGGTAGCGCTGGCCTTGCGCAAGCAGCAGCAGATGGGTGCAGAGTCCGGAGTCGCTCACGACGTAGGCGGGACCCTGGTTGCAGGCTTTCTCGACGGGCTCCCCTTCGGCCTGACCGGGGCGCAGCAACGCGTGATCTCCGAGATCCGCCATGATCTGGCATCGGCCCACCCCATGCACCGGCTCTTGCAGGGTGAGGTCGGCTCGGGAAAGACGGTCGTTGCCGTCGTTGCCCTGCTCACCGCGGTCCAGAGCGGCTACCAGGGGGCGATCATGGCGCCGACGGAGGTGCTGGCTGCCCAGCACTACCTCGGTGTGTCGGCGGCGCTCGCCGATGCGAGCCTGGCACCCGCCGGGATGTTTGGGTCGGCGACCCCGGTCCGGGTTGCGTTGCTCACGGCAAACGTCGCCGAGACGAACGAGCCGAGCGCGACCACCCGGGCGGACGTACTCGAGCAGATCTCGTCCGGCGGCATCGACATCGTCATCGGAACCCACGCCCTCATCCAGGAGGGGGTGGCGTTCCATCGGCTCGGGCTCGCCGTGGTCGACGAACAACACCGGTTCGGGGTGTACCAGCGGGTGCAACTGCGCGACAAGAGCACGGAGTACGACCCCGACCTGCTCATCATGACGGCCACGCCGATCCCGCGCACCCTCGCGATGACGCTCTACGGCGATCTCGATGTGTCGCTCCTCGACGAGATGCCGCCGGGACGCGCCCCGGTACGTACGATCCACGAGACCAAGGCACCGCCCGCGCAAGAACGCACCGAGCGCCTCGTCCGCACGGAGGTGGCTGCCGGTCGCCAGGTCTTCGTCGTGTGTCCCCTGGTGGAAGACTCGGACAAGCTCGAGGCCAAATCGGCGACCGCGGAGTTCGAGCGCCTCGAGGAGGTGTACCCCGACCTGCGTCTCGGCCTCATCCACGGCCAGATGCGGCCCGGTGAGAAGGAGCAGGTGATGGGCGCCTTCCGGACTGGCGCCATCGACGTCCTCGTGGCGACGACGGTCATCGAAGTGGGCATCGATGTTCCCAACGCCACGGTCATGGTGATCGAAGACGCCGACCGATTCGGCCTCAGCCAGCTCCACCAGCTGCGCGGACGAGTCGGCAGGGGTGGCCACGCGGCGACGTGTGTGCTGGTCGCGGAGCCCTCGACCATCGATGGGGAGGAGCGGTTGGCTGCGATGGTGGCGACCACCGATGGGTTCCGGCTCGCAGAAGAAGACCTGCGCATCAGGGGGCAGGGGACGGTCTTCGGTGCCCGCCAGGCGGGGATGACGGATCTCCGGCTGGCCGACATCTTGCGGGACGCCGACCTGCTCGTGGCCGCCCGCCGTGAAGCATTCCGGATCGTGGGGAACGATCCGACCCTGGCGGACCACGCCCCGATCGCCGACGAGGTCACGGTGCTGCTCGGCGAGCGCACCGACTGGCTGTTGCGGTCATGAGGATCATCGCCGGTGCGGCCAAGGGCCGGAAGCTCCTGACCCCAACAGCTGGGACGCGCCCGCTCACGGGACGCGTCCGGGAGGCACTCTTCAGCTCGCTTGCCAGACGCGTGCCCGGCGCTCGGGTGCTCGACCTGTACGCCGGGAGTGGCTCGCTCGGCCTCGAGGCGCTGAGCAGGGGGGCGGCGAGCGCGGTGTTCGTCGAACGGGGCCGCTCCGCAGTGCGTGCCCTGCGCGCCAATGTGACGACCGTCGGTCTGGGCGGCTCTGTCGAAGACGGAGCAGTCGCTTCCTTTCTGCGCACTTCTTCTGGTACGTACGACCTGGTGTTCGTGGATCCTCCGTACGCCGATCCTCCCCCCGCCGTCGACACTGTGCTCGCCGGCCTCGAGCCGTTGCTGGCACCGGAGGCGACGATCGTCGTTCACCGGCGAACAGGAGACCCTCCGGTTTCGGTCGAATTCCCGGTCGAACGCGCCGAGCGCAGGTACGGTGATGCCACCTTGTACGTCTTGCGGAGGAGGTCCTCCGAGTGACCAAAGCACTCGTTCCCGGGAGTTTCGACCCGCCGACCAACGGTCACCTCGATGTGATCGAGCGGTGCGTCGGAGTGTTCGATGAGGTCGTGGTTGCCGTTATCGCCAACCCGTCGAAGTCGTCGCTCTTCTCTGCAGAGGAGCGCCAGGAGACCCTACGCGAGCTCTGCGCCGGCTGGTCCAACGTCTCGATCGCCAGCTTCGGCGGTCTGCTCGTGGACTTCGCCGCCGATGTCGATGCCCAGGTCATCGTGAAGGGCCTCAGGGCCATGACCGACTTCGACTACGAGCTCCAGATGTCGCAGATGAACCGCCATCTCTCCGGCATCGTCACCCTGTTCGTGGCCACGAAGCCCGAGTACGGGTATCTGTCGTCCTCGCTCGTCAAGGAAGTTGCCCGACTGGGCGGGTCCGTCGATGCGCTCGTCCCCGGCATGGTGTCCGCAGCCCTCAAGGAGCGTCTCGCATGACGATGGAAGAAGCGCAGACCACGAATCCGCAACCGCCGCCGATTCCCGGCAGGGTGATCGACATGATCGAGGACGTGCTCGTCGAGATCGAAAACGCCAGGCAGGTCCCGCTGTCGAGCAACGTGATGGTGAATCAGGACGAGATGATCGAACGTCTCGAGCACGTCAAGGCTGCTCTGCCGGACGAGTTGCGCGCCGCCCGGTGGATGGTGCGCGAACGCGAGGCCTACATCGCACGCACCAACGAGAAGGCCCGTGAGATGCTCGTCAAGGCCAAAGAGCGGTCCGACGAGATGGTGTCTGAGCACTACGTCGTCCAGGAGGCGGTCGAAGAGGCCAACACGCTGGTGCGTAACGCCGAGAACGAGGCTCGCCGGATTCGACTCGAGGCCGAGGACTATGCCGAGCGCCATCTGACGGAGGCCGAGACGGTGCTCGGTGAGCTCCTGCGCTACGTGCAAGAGGCGCGTGCCGAACTGCACGAATCGCTGCCCCCTGCGACGGACCCGCCCGTCTCCGAGTAGGACGCCGGCGCGCAACCCAATCAGGGGCGCCAGACTGGAGATAACCCCGAACCGCGGATCTCATGGCCCGGTCACCATTCCTCGTCACCATCACGGACCTCTCGACTCCGGGAGACCGGCGCTCCGATCGCGTGTCGGCAACCGTCGACTGGTCGCTCGATCTGGTTCGCGTGCTGCCAGGCGAGCCGCTGGCGGCAGATCTCGATTTCCAGCGGATGTCTGGTGGTCTCCTCGTCACCGGAACCGTCACCGCTCTGGTGGAAACGACCTGTCATCGCTGTCTGGACCGATCCACACATGTGACGGAGATCCCGGTCGCGGCGCGGTTCCTCGACGACCCTGACGACGAGGCCTATCAGCTCGATCCGAGCGAGCTCGACCTCGAGCAGATGCTGCGTGACGAAACGCTGCTCGGTCTCCCGCTGCTGCCGGTGTGTGGGCCAGATTGTCCTGGAGTTGTGAGTAGTACGCAGGCGGACTTGAATACCATTCCCTCGAGCGACGACGAGAGCGATTCCGCTTCGCCGTTCGCGGTGCTTCGCGATTTCCTCGAGACAGATCAGTGACGAAACGGGGTCCCCATGGCGGTACCGAAGAAGAAGATGTCGCGCTCCCGCACCCGCCGCCGCAAGGCGCAGTGGAAGGTCGCACCGCCCACGCTGGCGACCTGCGCTCAGTGCGGGGCCAAGCACGTGCCACACCGGGTGTGCAAGGAGTGCGGCACGTACGACGGCCGCGAAGTGATCGCAGACGTCTGAGCACATGCCCCGGATAGCGGTCGACGCGATGGGCGGTGACCACGCCCCTGCCGAGATCGTTCACGGGTGCGCCCTTGCCCGCGAGCGCGGTATCGACGTCGTGCTCGTCGGCGATGCCGCCGCGGTCGAACCCGTGGTCGCCGCCTCCGGATCCGACCTTTCCGTCGTTCAGGCATCGCAGGTGGTCGAGATGGCTGAGGATGCTGCGGTCGCGATTCGCGAGAAGAAGGATGCCTCCATCGCGGTGGCCGCCCGTCTCGTCAGTGCGGGAGAAGCCGACGGCTTGGTTTCGGCCGGCGCCACCGGAGGGGCCCTCGCCGCGGCTGCGTTCCTCATCGGACGGCTTCCCGGAATCTCCCGGCCCGCGATCGCATCGATGTTCCCGACGGGCCACATCGTCCTGGATGCAGGGGCCAACCTCGAATGCCGTCCCGAACACCTTGTGCAGTTCGCCGTGATGGGGCGGGCCCTTTCCGCGGTCTATGAGGGAATCGACGATCCCAAGGTCGGGCTCCTCAACATCGGCGAGGAGGACGGTAAGGGACGCGAACTGGAGCGGGAGGCCTTCGGCATGCTCGCCGCGGCGCCGGACGTGAACTTCGTCGGCAACGTCGAGGGCACGGATTTGGCCAGCGACACTGCAGACGTCTTCGTCACGGACGGGTTCACGGGCAACGTGCTGCTCAAGACGAGCGAGGGCGTGTCCAAGGCGCTCTACGGCGTGATTCTCGAAGCCTTGTCTGCCGATCAGTACCAACAGGCCCTCGCCGAACTGGCCCCGGCGTTCTTCGATCTGCGCACCCAGCTCGATCCCGAAACGATCGGCGGCGCCCACCTCGTTGGTTCGAAGGCGGTCGTTGTGATCGCCCACGGATCGTCTTCGCGAGTCGCAGTGGCCAATGCCATCGGGATGGCAGCCGACGGCGTGAAGAAAGGACTGATCGATCGAATCCGCACCGGCCTCGAAGCCCTGGCCGGGTCTGTGGAGCCATGACCGCCGACGAGCAGGCCGTGGCCAGGCTCGAAGCCGCTATCGGCCACCGATTCGGATCGCCTGTCCTGCTGGCGATCGCGCTGACGCATCGCTCGTACACAGCGGAGCACCCAGGGACTCCCCACTACGAGCGTCTCGAGTTCCTCGGTGACGCCGTCCTCGAGCTGGCCACCACCCGCTACCTGTTTGATCGCTATCCCGATGCCGCGGAAGGAGAGATGGCCAAGGTGCGCGCGGCGGTCGTCGCCGAGCCTGCGCTCGCCGAGATCGGGAGGGAGCTCGGTATCCCTGGGGTCATGCGCCTCGGTCGCGGCGAGGATCAAACCGGCGGGCGCACGAAAGACTCGATCATCTCCGATGTTGTCGAGGCCGTGCTCGCGGTCGTCTACCTCGACGGCGGCTACGCCACCGCAGAGGCGATCATCACCGAGCTCTGGGGCCCGTTGATCGATCTGCGAGCCGAAGCGCCGGGGCGTCGCGACTACAAGACACGACTCCAGGAACGGCTGGCGCGGAGCGGTCTCGTTCCGGTCTACGACGCAACCGAGGAGGGCCCCGAGCACGCCAAGACGTTCACGTCCGTCGTTGGCGCAGGGAACGCCCGCCTCGGCATCGGCATCGGCTCCTCGAAGAAGCGGGCAGAGCAAGCCGCCGCCCGGGAGGCGCTCGCAGCGCTGGCGTCCGACCAGGATGCCTGAGCTTCCCGAGGTCGAGACGACCAGGAGGCTATTGGCCCCCCGCATCGTCGGAAGGTCGATCGGAGCCGTCGTGGTCACCAGACCGCGGATGCTGCGTCTCCAAGAGCAGCCGACGGATTTCGCCAGACGCCTCGAAGGTCGTCGAATCGCGGGCACGGCCCGGCACGGCAAGCATCTTCTCGTCGGTCTCGACGGTGGGGTCACGTGGATCATCCACCTGGGGATGTCTGGCAGGATCTCAGTTGCCGACGGCGCTGCACCCGCTCCCGCGCACACCCATGTGACCGTCGAACTCGACGACGGCTCCGAGGTCCGCTTCACCGACCCGCGGACGTTCGGATACACCGTGGCGCTGCTGGACGACGAGCTCGATGCCGCGCCGTATGCCAGGTACGGCCCGGACGCGCTGGCGGCGCCGCCATCTGTTGCTGTGCTCACCGACCGCCTCGACCGGCGAACAGCTCCGATCAAGGCGTTGCTCCTGGATCAGCGGCTCCTGGCAGGCGTTGGCAACATCTATGCAGACGAAGCGCTGTTCGCGGCGGGGATCGCCCCACACCGCAAGGGCGGCGACCTCGATGCCGGCGAGCTCGAGCGGCTCCTCGCTGCCATCGACGAGACGCTTACCGCAGGCATTGCCGCGGGGGGAACCACGCTCGAGGATCTGGCCTATCTCCTTCCAGACGGCAGGGCTGGGGAGTTCACGACGGCGCTGCGGGCGTATGGCCGCGAAGGTGAACCGTGCGTGCGGTGTGGAGGTTCGATCCGCCGGGACGTGATCCGCAACCGGAGCACATTCTGGTGTCTCGGGTGCCAGCGTTGATACTCACAGGCATGTAATTCACCCGGCTAGTGTTTCGCCGGAACCATGCTGCTCAAGCGACTGACACTCGTCGGCTTCAAGTCGTTCGCCGATCGGACCCGCCTCGAGTTCGACGCCGCGGTGAACGTCGTCGTGGGCCCCAACGGTTCCGGGAAGTCGAACGTCCTCGACGCCATCGCTTGGGTGATGGGCACCCAAGCCACCCGCGGCCTGCGCACGGAGAAGATGGAAGATGTCGTGTTCGCCGGAACCGCGAGCCGACCCGCCCTCAACCGCGCCGAGGTTGCGCTGACCTTCGCCAATGACGACGGGTTCCTCCCCATTGACCTCGCCGAAGTCACGATCACCAGACGTCTGTATCGCGATGGGACCTCCGAGTACCTGCTCAACGGCACCCCGTGCCGGCTCCTCGACATCCAGGAACTGCTCTCAGACGGCGGCGTCGGCCGCCATCAGCACGTTCTGGTCGGTCAGGGCCAGATCGGCCTGATCCTCAACGCCAAGCCCGAGGAGCATCGCGCGGTCATCGAGGAGGCCGCGGGGATCACGAAGCACCGCAGTAGGCGAGACCGTGCGGTGCGCCGTCTCGAGGCGACCGCGGCTGATCTCGACCGGTTGCATGATCTGCTCGGCGAAAAGCGCAAGCAGATGCGTCCGTTGAAGCGCCAGGCGAACGCGGCGGCGCGCCACGACGCTGTGAAGGCCGCAGCGACTGCATTGCAGCTGTGGCTCGGCGGCGAGAGGCTGCGTTCCATCCGCGGCAGACTGGAAGTGGCGCAGGCCGGCCTCGATGCTCGCGAGGGGCGCCTGGCCGCAGACGGTGTGGCGCTTGCTGATCTCGAGGCGGGGCTCGGCGATTTGCGGTCGGAGGCCGGTGACGTCGGCGCCGCCCTGGACCGGGACGCCACGGCGGCTGCGCGGCTGGAGACGGCTTTCGAACGGCTCCGCCGCATTGCCTCCGTTGCGCGGGAACGGGGGCGGTCCCTCCAGGTGCTGGTCGACGGAGCGGGGGAGCGCCTGGCGGATCTCGAGAGTGAGCGCAGCGAGATCGCGGCGCAGATCACGACCGAGCAGGCTGTGGTCGAAGAAGCCCGGGCGCTTTCGGAGCGTCGGGAGCTCGCTCTGGTAGCCCTCGAAGACGAGGAGCGGTCGCTCGGTGAGCAGGCGCAGCTTCCCGCGGAAGGGGTCGTCGCCAACCTCAGGGGTGAGTTGCGGTCCCTCGAAACCGCGGGGGCACGAGATGATCGCGAGCTCGAGGCGCTCGCGAACCGCCGCAGAGCCCTCGAGATCCTCGTATCGGGCGAGGACGCCGAAGCCGGCGCACTCGATGCCGCAATTCGAGAAACCGATGGCGAAGCGGCCGCGGCTCAAGCTCGATACGACGCCGCCAGAACAGCACGCGAGCAGGCGCAAACGGTTTGGGAGAGCGACGAGGAGCTTGCCGGAGAGCATCGGCTGGCGTTGGCGGCGGCCCGCGCCCGGGTCGACGCCCTGGAAACCGCACTCGCCGGTCGAGCCGATCCTGCGGCCCGTGAGCTCGCAGCAGCCCAGGACGACGTCGTTGGCTCGGTGGCCTCGCGTCTCGCCATTCCCCCGGATCTCGTCCGCGCCGTCGACGGGGTCCTCGGCGTGTGGGGTGAGGCGTTTGTGGCGCGCGAGCGTGCCACGATCAACAGCGTCGCCGAGCGCCTGAAACGGGAAGGCCTTGGCGGAGTAGCCCTGTTGATCGCACCTCCCACAACGGACGTGCCTGCGCGCGCCGTAGCTGCGGCCGCAGGCCTCGACGCCCTCGTTGATCGTCTCGGGGCCACGGCAGACGATCGTCTGTCCCGCGCATTGCTCGGCGATGTCGTCGTCGTCGAGGGCTGGGCGGTCGGATGGCGGCTCGTGACCCAATACCCCGAGATCCGGGCGGTGACACCGGAAGGAGATGTCATCACGGCGACCGGGATGGTGCTCTCCGAGCCCGCAGGGGCCGGGCCTGCTGCCGTCGAGGCGGGCCGCGTCGAGCTCGAGATCGCCGAGCGCGACCTCGCCAGGGTGGAGAGCCACCGGGCGGGCTCACGCAGATCATTCGAAGGAACCCGTTCCTCCGAACGGACGACACTCGAAGCCCTGGAAACCCTCGAGTCCAAGCTCGCCGGGCACACCGAAGCGCTCGGGCTGGTGACACGCTCGCGCGACGAGCGAGCCGCTGAGGTAGCCAGACTGGACGCCCGCTCGGCGGCATTGACCGAGGCGGCCGCTACTCGGATCAGCCGGATCAGCGACGTGCGCACCCGTCTCGCCGACTTCGAAGGCGAAGAAGCCGAGCGCCAAGCCGCCTGGGAGTCCCTGCAGGAACGCAGGAACGAGGTGGCGCGCAGCCGCGACGATGCGCGCCGATTGCGTGAGGACGCGGCTGCGACCTTCGCCGGCGCCACGGAGCGCCTCGACATGTTGCGGAGACGCGATGCTGCAATCGACGGCGAAGTCCGCCAGGCCATCGCCGCTCCCGCGGTCGGCGCCCGCATCGACGTGCTCCGCAGCGTCCACGAGCGCGCATCTGCGGCCGCCGAGGCCGTGTCCGCGCAGACCAACCGGCTCCGCACCCGCCAGCGGGAGCTGCGCGAACAAGCCGGTGCAGCCGGGGCGAGGCTCACGACGGCCGAGGAAGCCCGCAATGCTCTCGTCGACGGCATCGCCGAGGCCAAGGACGCCATCGCCACCCTCTCTGTCGAGCTCGCCGAGCTGCGGGTGCGCGACGAAGCGTGCCTCGAAACATTGCGCCGCGAGGCAGATACCGACGAGGCGACCGCCCTGGGTGCTCGCCGCCCCGAACTCGACGATGACGCGGACCCGGTCGAACGGCGGGACGCCCTGGTGGCCGACCTGAGGAGGATGGGGCCGATCAACCCCCTCGCCCAGGCGGAGTATGAGGAGGTGTCTGCTGCTGTCGAGCTCCTGGAGCGGGAGCTGAGCGACCTCGATGCATCCCGGTCCGAACTGCGCAAGGTGATCGTGGCGCTCGACGGCGAGATGGCGACCTTGTTCGTGGCGGCCTTCGAGGAGATCGCGGGCCTCTACGAGGAGAACTTCGCTCTGCTCTTCCCAGGAGGAAGGGGCCGGCTGCGGCTCCACGATCCCAACAGACCCCTGGAGACAGGGGTCGAAGTGGAGGCCCAGCCCCACGGCAAGAAGGTCGGCAGGCTGAGCTTGCTCTCCGGTGGCGAGCGCAGCCTGGCGGCTCTCGCCTTCCTCTTTGCGGTGTTCCGGGCCCGCCCCAGTCCGTTCTACGTCCTCGACGAGGTCGAGGCGGCGCTCGACGATGCGAACCTGCACCGGTTCCTCAAGCTCGTCGACACCCTGCGTGCTTCTGCGCAACTCGTGGTGATCACCCATCAGCAACAGACGATGGAGGCCGCCGATATGCTCTACGGCGTCACCATGGAGCCTGGTGAGTCCTCCAAGGTGATCGCCAAGCGGATGTCACCAGCCGGCGTCTAGGAGCACATGTGGATCCGATCGTCGTTGGGCTGATCATCGTCGTCGCCGTTGTCGTGGCGGCCGTTGTCACGTGGGTGGTGCGCCGGCGTCCGGAACGCGGAGGCAGGGCACTGGGCACGACCGACGTGCCGGTCCCGGGCGGTCCACTACGCAGCCGCCTCGGCCGCACCCGCGGGTCGCTGATGCTCGACATGTTCCGCCGGGACCAGCTCGACGCCGGCTTCTGGGAGGAACTCGAAGGGGCATTGATCGCGGCCGATGTTGGAGTCGGCACGTCCGCGGATCTGGTGGCCGCAATTCGTGCTGCGGGCCCTGCCGATGGTGATGCGGCACGGCACCTGCTCGAGGACCAGATCGTGGACCTGCTCGAACGCAGCGATCGGGCGTTGGCATTGCGGTCGGACCCTGCCGTCATCCTGACGGTCGGCGTGAACGGCACCGGGAAGACGACCTCGATCGCCAAGCTCGCGGCTCTGCTGGAACGCCAGGATCGCTCAGTGCTGCTCGCCGCAGGCGACACCTTCCGGGCAGCTGCGGAGGACCAACTGCGACTGTGGGCGTCACAGGTAGACGTCCCGGTTGTGGGGGGTGGGGAAGGAACAGATCCGGCGAGCGTCGCCTTCGAAGCCGTGAACGAGGCGCGCGCCACCGGCAAGGACACGGTGATCGTCGACACGGCAGGCCGGTTGCACTCGAAGACCAACCTCATGGACGAACTGGCCAAGATCGCCCGCATCCTGCGGCGCGAGGCCGGCGAGATCGACGAGGTTTTGCTCGTCCTGGACGGGACGACCGGACAGAATGGGATCGCTCAGGCGCGCAGTTTCACCGAGGCAGCGGGAGTGACGGGCATCATCATGACCAAACTGGACGGTACGGCGCGGGGCGGAGTCGCCATCGCGGTGGAGACGGATCTCGGGATCCCGGTGAAGTTCATCGGAGTCGGAGAGGGTGTGGACGATCTCGTCTCGTTCGAGCCGAGAGCTTTCGTGGAGGCGTTGCTGGAGCCATGACCGATTACGAGGATCTGATGGGAGTGGCGCGCACCGCCGCAGAGCAGGCGTACGCACCGTATTCGCGTTTCCGGGTGGGGGTCGTCGTCGTGGCAGACGACGGCAGGACCTTCACGGGCTGCAACGTCGAGAACGCGGCGTACGGGTCTGCGATCTGTGCCGAGGCCAATGCGATCTCGACCGCAGCCGCGGCTGGAGTGCGATCGATCGCCACGGTGGTGGTGGCATGTCCCGACGGGACCGAGTGCTACCCGTGCGGAAACTGCCGCCAGCTCATGCGCGAATTCGACACGCAGACGGTCGTCGTCCAGGACCCTCGCGGTGGCGTACGCACCCACGCCTTCGCCGATCTCTTCCCCCACTCGTTTGGTCCCGAAGACCTCCCGCACTGACGACCACTCACCGTGGGCAGGCCCACCGTGCGTGGGCAGGGTCGCTGTGCGTGGGCAGGGCCACCGTTCTTGCGTAAGAAGACGGCGTAATACGCCGGATTCTTACGCAAGAACCAGGCGGGACGTGCTCCGTCAACGGGCGCGCAGCGCTTCGATCAGCTTGGGAACGACCTGGTGGACGTCGCCGACAATGCCCAGGTCGGAGACCCCGAAGATGGGCGCCTCTGGATCCTTGTTGATCGCGATGATCGTGCTCGAGTCCTTCATCCCCACCAGGTGCTGCATCGCACCCGAGATCCCACAGGCGATGTAGACGTCGGGCTTCACCGTCTTGCCGGTCTGTCCCACCTGGTACCTGTAGGGCACCCAACCGGCGTCGACCACGGCTCTCGTCCCGCCGACTGCCCCACCGAGCAATCCGGCGAGGTCGTCCATCATGGAGAACTGGTCGGCCCCGCCGAGGCCGCGCCCTCCCGAAACGACGACGGCTGCGGCTTCGAGGTCCGGCCCCTCCGATGCTTGGACGTGGCGCTCCGCGATCGTGGCGGCCCCGGCAGCACCCGTGTCTGGGGCGGAAACGGAGACCACGGTTGGTAGAGCGCCGCCCGCAGACTCGGCGACGAACGCCTTGGGACGAGTGATCACGATGGCAGGTGCCGCGGCAGTGATCTCGGTTGTGACCGCGGTCGTGCCGCCCAGGATCTCCGACTGCACGGTGACGGTGGTGCCGATGGCCACGTCGAGGACGTTGGCGAGCACTGGTCGATCGAGCCGGGCGCTGAGCCGCCCAGCAATGTCGCGGTCGGTGTTCCCAGCGCCGAACAAGATCACGTCCGGGGCATCCGCGGCGACGAGCTCTGCGAGCGCCGCGGCGGCGCCTGCGGCTGGCAACGAGTCCCCCGGCTCGAGGTGGTAGACGGTGGTTGCCCCGTGATCGCCGAGAACACCGAAGGCGTCGTCGCCGGTACCGAGGTAGAACGCTGCGGTGTCGCCCAGGGATCGGGCCTTGGCGAGCATCTCCAGGCCTCCCGGGGTCGGGCTGCCGTCGATCTCTTCAACGAACACCCAGGTCGCCATCAGATCACCTTCACTTGTTCGAGCAGCTCGACGATGCGCACGTGGCCTTCGCCATCGTCTTCGATGACCTCGCCTGCCGGCCGTGCGGCAACGGGAGTGACAGCCGTGATGGCCTGACCGGCGCCCTCCGCACCGACCTGGTCTGCCCCGAAGTCGAGGTCGGTCGCGGTCACGGTGTCGACCGGCTTCTGCTTGGCCTGCATGATTCCTTTGAACGTGGGATAGCGGGGTTCGACGGCCCCTGACGTGACCGCGAGGACGGCAGGGAGCGGCGATTCGACGACGTCGTAGCCCGATTGGGTCTGGCGCTCGATGCGAATCCCGCCATCGATGACCTCGATCCTGCGGGCGAACGTGAGCGCAGGGACCCCCAAGAGCTCGGCGATCTGCTGGGGAACGACGCCCGTGTACCCATCCGTCGATTCGGTGCCGGCGATGATGAGGTCGGCGTCGTCGCGCTTGGTCGCGGCCGCTAGGACCTTCGCGGTGGTCAGCGCATCTGAACCGCGCAGGGCGTCATCGTCGATGATGACCGCACGGTCGGCACCCATGGCGAGCGCCTGGCGTATCCCCTGGAGGGACCCGGACGGTGACATCGAGTACAACGTGACGGAACCTTCGGTCGCTTCGGCCAGTTGGAGGGCGACCTCCACGCCGTAGCGGTCGGTGTCGTCGAGGACTTGATCCTCCGGCCTCACGATCCAGTGGTGCTCGTCGTCGAGCTCGTATGGCGTGGCCGGGTCGGGGATCTGCTTCACGCAGACCGCGATGTTCATGGCTGGCGCGCTCCTTGTGGTCGAACGTTGCTCGATGTTACGACGTGGGCGTTGCGAACCAGATTTCGCTCAGGCGGCCAAACGGGGCAGGAGATGGTCGAGCATGGCGGTGAACCGATCGCGAGCTGCGATTGCGGTTGCCGTCACCTCGTCGTGGGACAAGGGGGTGGCTGAGATCCCTGCGGCGAGGTTGGTGACGAGCGAGATGCCTCCGACGGCAACTCCCATGTGGCGCAGAGCGATGGCCTCCGGGACCGTCGACATGCCCACGAGGTCGGCTCCGGCGCGCCTGGCCATCTCGACCTCTGCAGGACTCTCATAGCTCGGGCCGAGGAACCAGGCGTAGACGCCGGTATTGGAGTCGACTCCCGTGGCCCGGCAGGACTCATCGATGCGTTCGAGCACTCGCCCGTCGTAGATGCTGGACATGTCGGGGAATCGCGGACCGAATCGCTCGTCGTTGGGTCCCTCGAGGGGATTGCGTGCGGTGAAGTTGATGTGGTCGCGGATCGCGACGAGGTCGCCGGGAGCCAGGTGTTCACCGACGCCCCCTGCCGCGTTGGTCAGCAGCACCGTGCCCGCTCCGGCGAGCGCAGCAGTGCGAACCCCGAACACGACGTCGCTCAGGTCCCACCCTTCGTAGGCATGGACCCGGCCGGCGAAGATGAGCATCGGCGTTCCTGCAACCACCGCCGAGTACAGGCTTCCCGAATGGCCTTCGACCTGAGGCACGGGGAAGCCAGGGATGCGCGCGTACGGGATCTCGATGGCATCATCGAGCGATGCCCCGTACGAACTGAGCCCCGAACCCAGGACGACGGCAGCGGCATGTTCGGGTCTGCCGGACACCCGACCAATGGTCCGCGCCGCACCGCGGACCTCTTCGTAGCTCATCGAACCTCCTCGAAGATCAGCGGGGTCGCGGGTGCCGGAGCATCCCCGATCGCCCAGGCGTCGGCGAGGGCGTCCTCCGCAGCGCGCAGCCGGTCTTCGTCGTTGTACGCGATCTCGGCGAGGGGATCACCGGCTGCTACCTCGTCACCGCGCTTGACGAGAATCGTCATCCCCACCGCCGGATCGATGTCGTCATCCTTCGTCGTCCGACCGGCGCCGAGCCGGGCCGTGGCGCGGGAGATCGCGAGGGCATCGCAGGCCGTGGCGGTGCCGTCTCGGGGGGCTGTGACCAGGTGAGTCGATGCGGCGGTCGGCAATACCCCGGGGTCGTCGACGATGCGAGCATCGCCGCCCTGGGCGGCGATCACGGCGGCGAAGCGCTCCAGGCCCGCTCCGGAGGAGACCGCGCCCTCGAGCATCGCAGAGGCGTCCGAAGCGTTGGTGGCGATGCCCGCTCGTTCGAGCATGCGAGTGCCCAGCGCGAGGACCAGCGCCGTGACGTCTGGAGGACCCTCACCGCGTAACACGTCGATCGACTCCCGGACCTCGTTGGCGTGGCCGACCTCGGCTCCAAGTGGTTGGCTCATGTCGGTGAGCAGCGCCGACGTGACGACACCGTGGACCTTTCCCAATGCCACCATGGTCTGCGCCAACTCACGCGCGGCGTCGAGGTCCTTCATGAACGCCCCGCTACCCACCTTCACGTCCAGAACGAGGGCGTCGATGTCCTCTGCGATCTTCTTGGACATGATCGATGAGGAGATCAAAGGAATCGACGGAACGGTTCCGGTGGCGTCGCGCAGGGCATAGATCCTGTGGTCAGCGGGCACCAGCGTCTCCGTTTGGCCTGCGAACACGAGCCCGAGACGATTGAGCTGATCGGGGAACGATTCCGGGGCAACCGCTGAGCTGAACCCCGGGATCGACTCCAGCTTGTCGAGGGTTCCCAGCGTGTGCCCCAGGCCCCTTCCGGAGATCATGGGGACGGCAGCACCACACGCGGCGACCAGCGGTGCGAGGGAGATGGAGATCTTGTCGCCGACTCCGCCTGTGCTGTGTTTGTCGACCTTGGGAAGATCGACCGCTGCGAGGTCGACAACGGAGCCGCTGTGCAGCATGGCTTCGGTCCACGGCGCCAATTCCTCTGTGGTCATACCGCGAAACACAATGGCCATGAGGAGGGCTGACATCTGGTAGTGGGGGATCTCATCTGCCGTATAGGTCGCGATGATCCATTCGGCCTCCTCGGCCGTGAGGGCTCCCCCATCCCGCTTGCGCACGATGAGCTCCGGCATCGAATGCGGTTTCATGGGCGAACCCGTCCTTGCGACACGCGAATTCCTTCCGCCCGCAGCCGCTGGGCATGCTCCGCTTCGAGTCCGGGGACAAGTCTGCCCCCGGTCGTCACCACCCGCCACCAGGGAAGCCCTTCGGTCTGACGCAGCAGGTTGCCGACCGCGCGGGCTGCCCCCGGGTAGCCGGCCTCCTCGGCGACCTCTCCGTAGGTGACGACGGTGCCTCGTGGCACCGACATGATGACAGCAGCGACGGAGTCCTCGAAGCCGAGTGGGACCGTACGGTTCACAACGTTCCGAACAGGCGGTCGCCCATGTCGCCGAGCCCGGGGACGATGTAGTAGCGATCGTTGAGCTCCCGATCGTGGGCTGCGGCGACGATCTGCACGTCTGGGTGGTCCTCGTACATCCGCTTGACCCCTTCGGGAGCGGTCACGACGCAGAGCGCCGTGATGTTGCGAGCCCCGGACGACTTGACCTTGTCGACGGCCCACGACAGCGACCCTCCCGTGGCCAGCATCGGCTCGAGGATGAGTACCGAGGCGGCAGAGAGGTCGGGGAGCTTGGCGTAGTACTCCTGGGGGAGGGCAGTGTCCTCATCACGCTGCACTCCGGCGAACCCGACCTTGACGTGCGGGATCATGTCGAGCACGGCGTCCAACATGCCGAGCCCCGCCCTGAGCACGGCTACGGCCACAACATCGTGGACGCGATACCCCTTCGTTCTTTCGAGCGGGGTGTTGACGGAGAACTCCTCCATCGGGAGTCGTTTTGTGGCTTCCCACACGAGGGTGTACGTCAGTCCCTTGGCAGCCGTTCGAAACGCCTGAGGATCGGTGGTCTCCTCGCGCAGAATCGACAGGTAATGGCGCGTCAGCGGATGGTCGATAACAGTGAGGTTCATATCTGTGGAGGCTAGAGGGTGAGAGCCGAGCACGTTCTCTCCACGCACGCGGCACGTCGACCGACGTCGACCTGGATCGTCATGGTCGCCGCCGGCGCTTCTGGCGTTGCCGTCGCCGCCCTGTGGGTCCGATTCCTTCTCGGCTCCGCAGCCAATGGGTGGGTCACCGACCACAACGGCGCCGCCTTTGCAGCGGACATCGCGGCATTCTCTCGAGGAGCGTCCCTGGCTCTCGATGGTCTCGGGCCCGACCTCTATGACGCTGCGGGTTTCCAGATCGCGGGGGCTTCGGGCTTCATCAACCCCCCATTCTTTGCGTACTACTTCGTCCCCTTCGTCGGTCTGCAGCAGCCGGTTCTCTGGCTCGTTTGGTCTGCCCTCTCGCTCGGCATGCTCTGGCTGGCGTTGCGGCTGCTTGCTGTCGAGGTCCGTTGGGTCTGGATGGCTGCCCTGCTCTTGACCCTCCCCGGCTATATGAACTTCAAGTTCGGCCAGAGCTCGCTGTTCACCGTCCTGTTGTTCGCCGCCACCTACCGGCTGCTGCAGACGCGTCGTCTGGTTCCTGCCGGATTCGTCGCCGGGTTCGCCCTGTACAAGGTGCAGTTGCTCGTCGGCTTCGGATTGTGGTGGCTCGCCGAGTTCCGTCGCTACTGGAAGGCTCTCGCAGCGCTGGCGACGGTGGGCATCGTGCTGATCGCCGCCTCATGGCTGCTGCTCCCTGGTGCGTGGTCGGCGCTTGCCAGCCGTCTCACCGAACTGCAGGGAGAATACGCGGAGTATGCGGAGGCCCATTTCACGGCTCTGCACGCCGCGCTCGTCTTGGCGCCCGACCTCGGCACCACCGGAGCAACCGCCGTCGGTGTGGTCTTTGCGCTCGCGGTCGCGGCCGGGTACATCTGGTATCTCCGTCGGGTTCGTGGACACCTGGAGGCCTCGTTCGCGGCGGCGGTCGTCGTCGGGCTACTCACAGCCCCCCACCTTCTCGGCTACGACTGGTTGCTCCTCGTTGTACCGTACGCCCTCGTGTGGCGGGCCTTTCCGCGGCGGCGTCTGCTCTGGGTGCAGACGGCTGTGTTGCTCAGTGCAGCAGCGTATGTCAGTGGACCGTTTGCCGCGCTCATGGCAAGTATGGTCGACTGGGCGGTGCAGCCGGCCGTACCGGTTCTCCTCGGAGTCGCCGTTGTGAGCGCTCGCGCGATCCTCGATGAACTGGATGAGGAAGTCAGGCTGTTACCCAACCGTCCCTAGTCTTCTCCTGTCATGTTCGACACTCTTTCCGGACGCCTCGACGGCGTGTTCTCTCGATTGCGCGGCAAAGGTCGCCTCTCCGAGGCCGATGTCGACGAGGCGCTGCGCGAGGTTCGTATCGCATTGCTCGAGGCCGACGTCAACCTCTCTGTTGTCAAGTCGCTGCTGGCGAGGGTGAAGGCCCGGGCCATCGGTGCTGAGGTGATGAAGAGCCTCACGCCCGGCCAGCAGGTCATCAAGATCGTCCACGAGGAACTCATCGTCACCCTCGGAGCGGAGGCGGTTCCCTTGGCCAGGCCGCCTGCGCCTCCGCTCGTGGTGCTCTTGGCCGGGCTCCAGGGATCGGGCAAGACGACGACAGCTGCCAAACTGGCGAATCATCTGAAGGCGTCTGGTCGGCGGCCTCTCCTGGTGGCGGCCGACCTCCACCGTCCCGCCGCTATCGATCAGCTGGAGACCCTCGGAGAGCGGATCGGTGTTCCGGTGTACGCCGACCGCACGGCCAATGCGCCGAAACTGGTCAAGGCCGCGGTCAAGGAGGCGCGCGCTGCGGGGAACAACGCCATCATCATCGATACCGCGGGGCGCTTGCAGATCGATCAGGAGCTGATGGCAGAGCTCGCCGCCATTCGCAAGGTCGCCTCGCCGCACGAGGCGCTCCTGGTCCTCGATGCAATGACCGGACAGGAAGCCGTGAACGTCGCCTCAGGGTTCCTGGAACACACCGAACTGACCGGTCTCATCATGACGAAGCTCGATGGCGATGCCCGCGGCGGGGCAGCGATTTCGGCTCGCGAGGTCACCGGTTGTCCCATCAAGTTCGTTGGCGTCGGCGAGGGGATCGACGAACTCGATGTCTTCCATCCCGACCGCATGGCGTCGCGAATCCTCGGTATGGGCGACGTGCTGACCCTGATCGAGAAGGCGGAAGAGACCTACGACGAGGAGCAGGCGGAGGTCGCTGCCGCAAAGATGCGCGATGCCTCGTTCGATCTCGAAGACTTCCTCGAGCAGTTCCAGCAGCTGAAGAAGATGGGGCCTTTGCAGCAGCTGATTGGTATGCTCCCGGGCGCCGGTGCGGCGCTGGGTGACGTCTCGGTGGACGAGCGGCAGCTGGGTCGCGTCGAAGCGATCATCCGGTCGATGACTCCGGACGAACGGCGGAATCCCAGGATCATCAAGGGGAGTCGCCGGCGCCGGATCGCCGCAGGGTCGGGAACCAGGCCGCAGGACGTGAACAGCGTCCTCAAGCAGTTCTCGCAGGCACAGAAGATGATGAAGTCCCTTGCCTCGGGCCGGAACCCGCTCCCGGGTCTCGAGGTCCCCGGCATGGGTCGAGCGAAGAAGAGGTGACGGCATGGCCGTGAAGATCCGCCTGACGCGGATGGGCAAGAAGAAGCAGCCCTCCTATCGCGTGGTGGTGATGGACTCCCGCAAACCACGCGACGGGAAGTACATCGAGCAGATCGGTTTCTACGATCCGCGCCAGGATCCCTCGCTCATCCAGATCGACAACGAGCGTGCCCTCGATTGGCTGAACAAGGGCGCCCAACCGACCGAGCGAGCCCAGAAGCTGCTCGAGATCTCCGGGGCCTGGACACAGTTTCGGGTTGCCAAGGGCGACATCCACACCGTCGGCGAGACCGCTCCGACTGCGGCTCCGGAGCCCGCGGTGGTCGCGACCGCTGCGGCCGACATGTCCGCAGCTGAGGCCAGCCCAGTCGAGGCAACCCCACACGAAGCGAACGCCGCGGACGCTGCCGCCGCGGCCCCGGAAGCGGAGTCTGCGGAGGACGCTGCTGCCGAGGAACCGGAGTCTGCCGAGACCAGCAATGACGAGGAGTCGAGCACCGATGGCTGATCAGCAAGGCGAGATCGTCGAGAATGTTGTTCGCTACGTAGCAGAGGCCATCGTCGATGATGCCTCGTCCGTCGAGGTCGAGATCGTCGCGGACGGCGAAGATGCCGTGGTCGCCGAGGTGCGCACCGCCAAGTCGGACATGGGCCGAGTGATCGGCAGGCGAGGTCGCGTGGCTCGCGCCATCCGCAATGTCGCGTCAGCCGCCGGCGATGAGGAAGGGCTCGCCGTCGACGTCGAGTTCCTCGACTAGTGGAGGGACCCGATCGCATCCCGGTCGGGTACATCGCTCGGGCGCACGGCATCCGCGGTGCCGTGATCGTCAAGCCGCTCACCGACGCTCCGAACCATCGGTTCGTACCTGGAGCCTCGTTCACGTCCGGTGACGGCCGCAGGCTCTCCGTAGATTCGATCGCCGAGCACGGAGCGGGATTCCTCGTCACGTTCGTTGGAGTCGGCGACCGATCAACAGCGGACGCGTTGCGGGGCACGCAGCTGTCGATCCCCGCACACGAACGGCGGGATCTGGCCGAAGACGAGTACTGGCCGGACCAGTTGATCGGATGCACGGTCGTCACAACGGCGGGCGAACCCGTTGGCTCGGTCGCCGGCGTCGAGTTCGGACCTTCCCAGGACCGTCTCGTTGTGACAACCATGGGGGGATCAACCGCTGAAGTGCCGTTTGTGCCGGCACTGGTCCCGGCCGTTGACATCGCGAGGAGAACGGTGACAGTCGACGTGCCCGATGGTCTGTTCGACTGACGCCGGGTCGGCGACGGTCCTCCCGTAGAATCTCCATCGATGTCGTACACCCTGCACGAGCACGTGCGCGTCGTCACTGCGACGAGCCTCTTCGACGGTCATGACGCCGCGATCAACATCATGCGTCGCATCCTCCAGGCGAGTGGTGCCGAAGTGATCCACCTCGGCCACAATCGCTCCGCTGCGGAGATTGTCGAGGCGGCCGTTCAAGAGGATGCCCAGGCGGTGGCGGTCACCTCCTATCAGGGAGGGCACCTCGAGTTCTTCGGATACATGCGCGAACTGCTCGACGGCAGAGGCGCTTCCGACGTGCGCATCTTCGGCGGCGGTGGTGGGACGATCCTCCCCGAAGAGGCCGCAGCTCTCGCCGCGGGAGGCATCGCCAGGATCTATGGCCCGGACGAGGGGCGAGACCTCGGACTGCAGGGCATGATCGACGACCTGCTCGCGGGTGCGGACTTCCCGACGGCCTCCCCGGACGAGGTCGATCTCGACGCGGTGACGACCACGGACAAACGTGCGGTGGCCAAGGCGATCACGGTGGCCGAGAACTATCCCGAAGCCTCTGGGCCGCTGGCGGATGCCGCCAAGGAGGCCGCAGCAGGATCGGCGGCCCTCGTGGTCGGCATGACCGGCACGGGCGGTTCGGGGAAATCCTCGCTCGTCGACGAACTGGTGCTCCGCTACCTGGCCGACTTCCCCGACCGGACCGTCGCCGTCATCTCGGTGGATCCGTCGCGGCGCCGTACCGGTGGGGCGCTGCTCGGTGACCGCATCAGGATGAACGCGGTGCACCACCCGCGGGTCTTCATGCGCTCGCTCGCCACGCGACGGGCGAATCTGGCGCTGTCACCGCATGTGGCGGCTGCGACAGACATCGTGAAGACGGCCGGGTACGACCTGGTGATCCTCGAGACCTCGGGCATCGGGCAATCCGACACCGAGATCGTCGACCACTCGGACCTCGCGGTCTACGTGATGACGCCCGAATTCGGGGCGCCGACACAGCTCGAGAAGATCGACATGCTCGACTTCGCCGACCTCATCGCGATCAACAAGGCCGACCGGCGGGGGGCGCAGGACGCGCTGCGCGATGTGCGCAAGCAGTACCGCAGGAACCGCAGCGCGTTCGACGCAGAGGACGCGACCCTGCCGGTGTATCTCACAACGGCCTCACATTTCAACGATCCGGGAACCAACGCCTTCTACCAAGCCCTGATGGCTGCGGTCGATGCCCGCACCGATCGCGATTTCGCACCGCGAGCAGAGCTCCCGACCGCCGCGGACGAGGCTGATCCGATCATCCCGAAGCACCGAGTGCGCTACCTGTCCGAGATCGCGGACGCGGTGCGTGCGTACAACGATCGCACGACCCATCAGGCCGAAGTCGCCACAGAACTCCAGAGCCTGAAACACGTCGTGGAGCATCACGACGTCGACCTCGCCGCCGCGATCGAAGAGGCTGCGGCGCGCCTCGATGCCGACGCCGCAGAAGGGTTGCGGACCTGGGACGAGCGCGCAGCTCGCTTTGCGGCACCTGATGTCACCTACGAGGTGCGCGACCGCGAGATCACGGTGTCAGGCGCGACCGACACGCTCTCGGGCACCACCGTTGCGAAGGTGGCCTTCCCGCGGTTCACCGGGTGGGGGGATCGGGTGCGGTGGAGCATGCAGGAGAACGAACCAGGCTCGTTCCCGTTCACAGCAGGGACCTTCCCGTTCCGGCGCATGACCGAAGACCCCACCCGGATGTTTGCAGGCGAGGGCGGTCCCGAGCAGACCAATCGCCGGTTCCACTACCTATCGGCAGGCATGCCGGCTGCTCGGCTGTCGACGGCCTTCGACTCGGTCACCCTCTACGGGGAGAATCCGGATCGCCGCCCGGACATCTACGGCAAGGTGGGCAACAGCGGGGTCTCGGTCGCCTCACTCGACGATGCCAAGCGCCTGTACTCGGGATTCGACCTGTGCGACCCATCGACCTCGGTGTCGATGACGATCAACGGCCCGGCACCGATGATGCTCTCCTTCTTCTTGAACGCGGCGATCGACCAGCAGTGCGAGCGCTCCATCGACGAGCACGGCTCCTGGGAGGACGTCGAGCGCGCCATCGCTGCCCGGTTTGAGGACCGCGGCGTGGCCCGTCCCGTGTATCACGGACCGCTGCCGGAAGGAAGCGATGGGCTCGGGCTGCGGCTGCTCGGCGTGACAGGTGATCAAGTGCTTCCCGCAGACCTGTACGACCGGATCAAGGCCGATGTGCTGCGATCGGTGCGGGGGACGGTCCAGGCGGACATCCTCAAAGAGGATCAGGCCCAGAACACCTGCATCTTCTCCACCGAGTTCGCCCTGCGGATGCAGGGCGACATCCAGCAGTACTTCGCGGATCACGCGGTGCGGAACTTCTACTCGGTCTCGATCAGCGGCTACCACATGGCAGAGGCCGGGGCCAACCCGATCTCGCAACTGGCGTTCACGCTGGCGAACGGTTTCACGTTCGTGGAGTACTTCCGGGCGAAGGGGCTGGCGATCAACGACTTCGCTTCCAACCTGAGCTTCTTCTTCTCCAACGGACTCGATGCCGAATACGCAGTGATCGGCCGGGTCGCACGCCGCATCTGGGCGAAGGCGATGCGCGCGCTCTACGGCGCGGACGAACGCTCCCAGAAGCTGAAGTACCACATCCAGACGTCCGGGCGCTCGTTGCACGCTCAGGAGATCGGGTTCAACGACATACGAACGACACTCCAGGCGCTCTACGCGTTGTACGACAACGCCAACTCGCTCCACACCAATGCCTACGACGAGGCCATCACCACGCCGACGGAGGAATCTGTGAGGAGGGCGCTGGCGATCCAGCTCATCATCAACAAGGAGCTCGGCTTGAACCAGAACGAGAACCCGCTCCAGGGCTCGTTCATCGTCGAGGAGCTGACCGATCTGGTGGAAGTGGCTGTTCTCGACGAGTTCGACCGTCTGACCGAGCGGGGTGGGGTGCTCGGCGCGATGGAGACGATGTACCAGCGCTCGAAGATCCAGGAGGAGTCGCTCCTGTACGAGCGTCGGAAATCCTCAGGGGAGCTCCCGATCGTCGGGGTCAACACGTTCCTGTCTGCCGAAGGCTCTCCCTTCGTCCGGCCCTCGGAGGTCGTCCGGTCGACGGACGAGCACAAGGAACAGCTGATCGGCAACGTGCAGGCGCTTCACGAGCGATCTGAGAAGGACGCCGCAGAGGCCCTCGAGGCGCTCCAGCGGGCTGCCGTGTCCGGAGGCAACACCTTCGTCGCCCTGCTCGAAGCTGCCAAGGTGTGCTCGCTTGGTCAGATGTCGGCGGCCCTCTATGACGTCGGAGGCCGCTACCGGCGCAACATGTGAGCGTGTCGGCCGCTCCGTGAACTCAGATTCCGTGTCCTAGAGGTTCCCCCG
>Ga0255047_10000057_pt1 | contig 67188 bp, 107 predicted proteins | sample JV7_2_1_MG_FD_183640 | JGI IMG/M metagenome (GOLD analysis project Ga0255047, IMG submission 183640) | Seawater microbial communities from Jervis Inlet, British Columbia, Canada - JV7_2_1 | ecosystem: Environmental > Aquatic > Marine > Inlet | place: Canada: British Columbia | collected...
CCGGTTCGCGGGGGCTTTGCATTCGACTGGTTGATGAAGTATCACCAGTTCGAGACGGTGCTGGACGTTGGGAGTGGCGGGGAAGTGCATCAGAACGACGTCGGCAGCTACTTCCAGCGGGCGGGGAAAGTATGGAAAACGCTGAACCTGTACCCGCCAGCCGACTATGTGTGTCGCTTCCCCGAGCAAGTGCCGGTGGGGGAGTCGTTCGACGTGGTGTGGTGCTCGCATGTACTCGAGCACGCGACCGACGTCCAACGCTTTTTGCAGGCGGCGGTGAGTTTAGCCAAACCGGAGGGGCTGTTGGTCATCGTCGTGCCGAACAACGAACGCGAGCGTGTGCTGGGTGGGCACCTCAATGCGTTCAACGAAGGACGGTTGCTTTACAACATGGCGGTGGCAGGGATCGACTGTTCTCAGGCGCACGTAAAGAGACAGCAGTGGGAAACAGCGGTGATCACACCGCCCCTGAGATTCGACGTCGATGCGCTGCCGCTGAGAATGGACAACGGGGACATTGAGTTACTCGCGCCGTACTTCCCGATGCCAGTCAAGCAAGGGATGAACGGCCAGATCGAAGGAGTGAACTGGTAATGGCACTCACACTTGATGAAACAGTCGGAGGCGCGAACGCCAACGCATACGTGACGGAAGCGATTGCGACGGCGTACATGGATGGCAAGCGTGGCGCCAGCGAGTGGGGCAGTGCGACCATCGCTGACCACGAACAAGCCATCGTCGCTGCGACCACTCGCATTGACGAGGAGATGTTCATCGGCGTAGTGGCCGACTCCATCACTCCGCAGCGGCTGAAGTTCCCTCGCGCCGGCATGGAAGACGAGGACGGCAACGCCATCGCCAACACCGTCATCCCAGAGCCAATCCAGCGGGCCACCATGGAACTGGCTCTGGAGATGATCAAGGCGGGCGATGTGGATCTCTTCGGCCCCAGCGGACTCGAGGGCTTCGAGGAGATCAAGGTTGGGTCCATCGAGGTGACGCCGAAGCGAGAGGACCGCGCCGGGGGTAAGAGTCTCCCGTCAGCTGTGGTCCGTCTCTTGTCGCACTTCCGCACGTCCAGCGGCAGTTCTGTGAGGCTCAGTCGGACCTAATGACGATCCGCGACTCCCTCCGTACCGGACTGGGCCCCGCCCTCAAGTCACTGCTCGGTGAATTGGGTAGCAGTGGGTTCTTCCGTATCCGTGAGAGCATCGCGGACACACCGGATGGGAGTCCGCAGTACAGTTGGATCACCCCGCTAGGTGGGTCCGACCACACGGTCTTACTGGAGGTGCTGACGAAGACCAAGGCGGAACGGGTCTTCGGGCACGATACCAAGATCATGGTACTGGGGACCATGAGCAACGTAAGTGGCTTCGAGCCGACTACCGACATGGGCCTGATCGTCACGGTTGGGTTCATGGCCGGCAAGAACTGGCGAGTGCGCGAGATCGTGCCGAACGATTTCGGCCAAGTGCTTGAGATGGGGTTGGAGTTCACCGAGGAGACGTTCTAAATGCCTCCGTTTAAGATCAACCTTCTCGGTGGCTTCAGCGGCAGTGCTATTTGGCTCGCCGCTCGAAACGCGGTGGACGGTGACACCGCAACCGAGGCGATGGCCGAGAAGATGGCTGAGAGGGTTCGTGCTTCGCTCATTCAGCCGGGACAGGGGCAGAAGTGGCCGAGTCTTCCCAATCGTTCCAGCGCACCCGGTGATCCTCCCGCCCGGCAGTATGGGCAGCTTCTCGAGGACATCGAGGTCTGGAAGGAAGGGAATTCGTGGCGGGTTGGGATCACCACTGACGCGGAGTCAGCTGTGTACGGCGTCGTGCTGGAGTACGGCAACAGTCACATCGCACCGCGTCCGTTCCTGCGGCCTGTGATGCAGGAGTCCGAGAGCGCCATGTTGCGAGCGGCCGCTTCGGCTGTGACGGAATTATTGGCCACCCGGCAGGCCCTCGGTCTGATACGAGGGAATGACAGATGACCGACATCGTTCAAGACACGAACGAGGCCGTGGTGGCGATCCTGAACGCCGACGCTGGCATACAGGCGATCACCAATCGGACGACTGGGAATGTCAGGCCATGGAAGCATGTGGCCGACGAAGAATTGCCGATACTGTTGTACCATTTTGTTGTTGGGACAGAAGAGGGAGGTTCGGGGGACAATCGACTCTTCCAGTATCAAATCACGGCCTATGCGAAAGGGCCTAACACTGGTAGTGTTGTGAACAACTTATTGGAGCGGGTCGAGTTGGGCTTGACGGAACCGCTACTGGCAGCGCAGGGATTGGACGCCGCGCCAATGCGTCGGACGCGAACGGCGGTGGTAATCGAACGCGATGGGACTCGGGAGCTAACCCGTGGCGACATCGACGTAGAAATCTGGGCCACTAAGCCATAGGGAGCCGCCATGAGCGCGAAAGACAGAGTAATCAAGCAAATCTCGACGGTGCATCTGATTCGAGATCAGTTGACCTCGCCGGGAAACTCAGTGCTGCAGTCCGCGTTTCCGGTGAAGGGTGACACCTCCATCGACGTCGCCGCCATCACCAACTTCGCCGACAATGATGTAATCCGCGTCGGGTCCGGCGAGACGCTGGAACTGGCGGAGATTAACGGTACACCGGCGGGCAACACGATCACGTTGCTGGAGCCGTTGAGCCGTGATCATCCCACCGCAGAGCCCGTGGTCGAGCAGTACGCCTCCGACCTCGGTGCCGTCAGCGACGGTGGGCTGACCCTCAGTTGGGCCGGAGAGTCGCAGGACATCTTCGTCGCCACCCAGCGACTGGTCTACGCCACTCTCAACGGGTTCGTGAGCGCCACCATGGAGTTCGCGTTCCCCGGCGTCAGCGTCCACAACTTCGCGTGGGCCGTCGGCGCCTCACCGGCCGACGTCAAGGGCTCCGGCACCAGCGCCGCGCCCTACGCTTTTACCACCGACGGCACTGAATTCGGCAACGAGTCGAATATGAGTCTCGTCGTTGTGGGCACCACGATGGACGGCGCCGTCCTCGCCTCTGAGCTTTGGGGTGTGGACTTCGACTACACCGGGATCAGCGCGGCCTTCAGCCGTGGGGTTCACACCCAGTTGCCGATCAGGGCGACTGGCAACGGTGGGACCATCGACAACCTCATCCCGGCGTACCTCACTAACGCTGACGCCGACAGCACCCTCACCCCGACCAAGGGCAAGGTGTTCGATGCTGTCACTGAGTTTGGTATCATGACCATCGGCGCCGGCACTGGCGCCGTGGCGTCGGGTGGAGCCGCCGGCACTAACACCGTAACGCTCGGTGTTGGTGAGGGCGCTGGGTTCGCCGCTGACGAGTGGGTGCGCTTCGGCGCCGCCGGCTCGGGCACGGTGGAGTTCCACCAAGTGGAGTCGGTCGCCACCGACACCCTGACCATGCGGTCGCAGTTCTACCGCAGTCAGATCGCCACCACGGCGGTGGCCGGGATGGTCGAGACAGCGTTCGCCGGAATTGGCACTGATGGTGTCACCGTGGCGATCGGTGGATCGGTCGAGGAGATCCGGTCGGCCACGTCACGAATCGCCATCGGTACACGGCCCGGGCAGGCGCAGGTCAGTCTCGGCGCCGGGATCATCGAGGTCAACGAGGTCAACTTCGCTTACGCGCTGGGTATCGCCCAGAGCGAGATCACGGCGAACCGTCTCCCGATCACCGGAGACAACATCGGCCTGACCGCCATCGATGGCGTGTACATGAAGGGGTTGCTGCTCGACAGCACCAACTTCAGGGTGAGTGGTTGGGGCAACAGCGTTGACATGGCCAACGTCGCGTCGATCCTGAACAACCAAGGCGCGATCACGGAAATTCCGATTCTGCTGAAGCCAGCGAGCGCCATACAGCTGTTGAACTGGTAAATGGTCGGTGACCGACCAGTCAGGTACTATCTCCGTCGAGGAGCTACAGCGGGATTGTGGCACCTTGGAGACTGTGGTCCTCAAGCACGGTTGGGCAACTCCGACCGAGCTTGAGTCGGCGAAGCCGGGTGGGCCAGAGAACAAGGACTCTGGCCCTCGCGGCTGGCTTCGCTATTTCGGTACACTCCATCGGCATCACTCCAAAGGCGAGCGGCTGGGCTCCGCATCTTCGAGTCTGTCAGCTGACGCCGACGCCACCATTCTCAAGGTGCTTCGCAGTGAGTCGCACCCCGTCGAACGAATCTTGCCGGGCCCAGAAGGACGTCCGGCGTATCTTCACATCTACCCCAAGTCGTTCCGGTCGCTGATCGAGATCTCCAAGATCGATTACACGTTGGCGTGGCTGACGTCGAAGCTGGGCGGCTGGACCGAGAGCGGTAAATCCGAGGACGTCGCGTTGATGAACCGCGCCCTCGATGAGATCCGCTACCAGTATGAGTTGCTGGCGTGGATCATGACCACCAAGGGCCGGGGGCTTCCCTACGACCCCGATGATGACCGTTCAGAGATCCCCGACGATATCGCCGCACTCGACGTGATGGACATGTACCGTGTGGCGCAGGCCTACGCGATCGTTCACGTCACGCGATTGGAGGCCATCAAGCACTTGACGCATGACGTCGGTCACGACGGCAAGCGTACTCGCCCGTCGTGGTCGATCTTCCTCGATCTGGCCTCGACCAGCCTAGAGGTCGAACTACCTCGGTTGATGAACGATTGGGATTTGCCGATGGTGGTTGCCAAGGCGCAGTTGTCGGCATCGAATCGTGAAACAGCTAAACAGCAGGCCAAAGCGGAGAAGGTGAAATAGATGCCACCAATCCGTAAAGTAGGAACGCTGTTCGTTGATCTGGAGGCTCGGTCGAAGAAATTTGACGAGGCGATGCTGAAGGCGGGTGGTTCCGCCAAAAACCTCGCAGCCGTCATCCGTGCCCATCCGATCGCTGCTGCCGCTGCACTAGGCGCGGCATTCGCTTTGGTTGGAGCCAAGGCGGTCAAGATGGCGTCGGAGTTGGAGAACGCCTTTGGCGAGATCAGCACCCTCGTTAATACCGCTGAGGTGGACGTCGGTCAGCTGAAGAAAGAGATGCTGGAGTTGTTCGCAGCCATGCCGGTTGATGAACTCCAAGACATGAGTCGTGGTCTGTATCAGATCATCTCGGCTTCGATCCCGGCAGCGCAGTCCATCGACTTCCTCCGGGTGGCTACTGAGGCGGCGGTCGCCGGCCTGACCTCCGTCGAGGTGTCGGTGGACGGCCTGACCACGGTGGTTAATGCGTGGGCGCGCGACAACATCACGGCGACCGAGGTCGCCGATCAGATGTTTACGGCCGTGCGATTCGGTAAGACGACGTTCGATGAAATCGCCACCAGCGTTGGTCGTGTGGCCGGGCTCGCGGCGACGATGGGTATTTCGTTCAAAGACGTGTTGGCGAACGCCACGGCGTTGACACTTGGCGGTGTGGACATGGAACTGGCGATGCGCTCCATTCGCCAGACGTTGGCTAATGTCATTCGTCCGACGTCCGCACTCAAGACGCAGTTTCCTGAGATCGCCAAGACGTTCAATCGGACCAAGCTCGAGGCCGACGGCCTGACGAAGTTCATGGTCGATCTCGCCGAGGCGCTCAAGGATAACGAAGACGCGGCCGTGTTGATGTTCCAAGACGTCAATGCCCTGAACGCCGCACTCCAGTTGACGGGTCAGGACGGCAAGCGTGTGATTCGGCTGATGGGTGAGATGGAGAGATCCACTGGGGCGGCGGGCACTGCGTTCGCCAAGATGGAAGGCACGACCAAGAATCTGACTAAGCAGCTGAAGAATCAGTTTGGCGTCGTCATGATCTCTCTGGGTGAATCGATACTGCCGACCGTCAACAAGAGCCTGCAGGTGATGGTCAACCTGATGTCGCTTTTGAACGGCGAGGTCAGCCGGCTGCGGTTTGACAACATCAACAATGAATTGCAGTTCATGACCAAGAACTTCGATTTGTTGAGCGAGGGCAAGCGGACAGGCGCCGTCAACGAGGCGATTGGGCGATCGACCAACTTCGCACAGACGCGGCTTGAGTTCCTGCGTTCCATCAGCGAGATAGCGCGGCAGGGGTCCAAGGACGTCTTCGATCTCAACGACGTGCTGAAGAACTTAGAGAATTCGGCCATCAAGGGCCAAGGTTTGTTCGATCCCGGGGGCGCGCTGTCTGGTACTATCGCGCGATCGCCGGGGCTGAAACTTCTGCCTTTCGGAATCGGAGAACGATTCCAGCGCGCCCCCGGGCAGAACATTCTGAACGAGATTCCCACCGAGCAATTGCTTGCGCTGGAGGCCGCGTTGGCCAAACTGGCGCAGACGGGTGAATTGACGGAAGACCAGATCCCGCGAGTCGCGGAAATACTCAAAGAGTTGGCGCTGGCTATCGGTGACGAGCGGCCTGAGGTGGAGGTGGAGGTCAAGATCAAGCCACTGGGTGATCAGGCGCGCATCGACTTCGGCCGGATCTTGTTGGGGCTACCGACCGATTCGGACATACAGAGAACCGTGAAGGCGTGGGAGGAGTTCACCACCACGGCAGGCATCAAGCTTCGTAGGAACATCGCCGAGAATCTTGGAGACTTTCAAGGCCTGCGCGACATCGCAGAAGAGAGTCTCACGAATGAGATGAACGCGGCTATCGCCGAGGCCCAAGCGAAGTTTGACGCTGGAGAGGACGGTGTCGGCGAAGGGTTTATGGAGGAAATCGAAAAACTGTTCGAAGACCGTAGAATTTCACTGAAAATAAGATGGGCGGAAGAGGACGCCGCCAACTTGGCGCGTATCACCAAAGACATCAATACACAGATTGCTCGAAACATCGGTGACTTTGAGGGCCTGCGCGATATCGCGTTTGCCAGTATACGCACTGAACTGGAAGAGGCGTTTAAGAAACTGCCGCCGGAAATGCAGAAGTTCCTCGAGCCGATGATCGCCGCTGCCGAAGACGCGGAACTGTTCAAGAACCAGCGAGAGGACGCCGACAAATTGTTCCAACTTCAACGTGACTTGGCGGCATCGACCAAGACGTTGACTGACGATATGGAGTTGGACATCGAGGGTTTGGCTGAGACGTTCAGGCGCGACTTCGGCGAGGACATGCCGGACGATGCGCTAGAACTACTTGAGCGGATGCGCGAAATGCTGGAGATCCAGCACATCATTGAGGCGCTCGGTGAATCGTTTGAAGGGATGGGGGAAAAGGTAGAGGCGGCTCTACTGCGGCTGCAGTTCGGCTCCGCCGATCTCGCGATAGAGTTGTTGCCAGTGCTAGAGGCCATGCTTGTGAAGGCGCAGGCTAATCTGGAGGCGGCAGACGAGACGGTAGATAACTACGATGAACTGAAAACTATCGTTAACGACATCGTCACGTTGATAGGTAAACTTGGCACTGGTATCGCGACCGCCGGCGAGGAGGTCGGAGATACAACCAGCGATCTTGAAAAACAGCGCCGGTTGCTACAAGCCAATGCACGACAAATAGAGTCGATGGTGCGTGGTGCGTTGCAATTGGCTGAGGCGTTTGAGTTAGTCAGTGAAGCGGTGTCCGACATGGTGCAGGGATTCGCTCAAGCGTTCGCCAACGCTGGTGATCTGGCACTCCTGCTGGAGAAGGCCCGAGACGACGCAGGGAACCTGACGGGTGGACTGACTGGCAGCTTCACGCAAATACTGGGTGCGGCCTTGCCTGTGTTGGGTGGATTCGCACAGGCACTTTCTGGACTGGAAGGGCTGTTGAGTGGTGGCCCCAGCCCCGAAGAGATCGCCCGTCTGGCGTTACTGCGTCAAAACAATGATGCGCTCGACAAGTTGTCGCGGGAAATCGGAGGCTTGGGGGTACTGGGTAACGTCCCAGCTTCGCGAATTAGCGCCGTGCGTGAAGCGGCGGCGGCGGGCCGCGTTGAGGATCTTGGCCCCGGTACTGTCGACCACCTCAGGGCGCTACGAGAGGCCGCCGAACGATACGACCAAACGCTGCGGCGACTTGGCCTCAGTACAGCGGAAGTGCGAGAAGTAGCTAATGGGTTAAACATCCATTTCAGGGATGGGATGTTACCCACGATGGAAGAATTGGCGCTGGTGGTTCGGGCTATCGACTTTGAAGAATTCACACAGTTCGCTGAAACGGTCCAAGGTCAAATGGATCGACTGCAGTTGGAGTTCGATTTACTGGACGTTGATAATCCCATCGACCAGTTGCGAGCGTTGCAGGAGGTCATCAACTCAGAAACCGACCTCGTCTTCGGTGGCAGTCGAGACGATTTCGATTTCGGCGTCCTTGAAGGATTGGGCGACCTAGACTTCGACACCGAGAGTGGACGCGAAGCCGCCGAGGCGATGATTCGTGAGATTGTAGCTGGTTTGCGTGACGGTTCGATCTCTCTGGACGATCTGGGCGACCTATCACTCGACCAACTGATCGCCATCATGCGTCAGGTGGAAGGGGCGTTGGATGAGTTTGAGGCTGACGGTGGCGGTCAGGATCTTGAGAAGACGCAGGGGTTCAACGCCATCGCTCGGATCACCGAGAGTCAGGCGGGGATACTGATCGACTTGGGTGTCAGCCAACTACTGCGTCTGACACAGATCAAAGAATTACTGGAGGTGCCACCGCTACCCGGGTTCCTACCACCGATGGAGCCACCGCGCTTGCCTCCGTCGCCGGGACCGGACGGCGGTATCGACATTGAGAATATGACGGTGATAGTCGAGGGCTCGAATCTGACTGGTGAGGAGATCGGGATCGCCGTGGCTGACGGGTTCGTGGAGCGGCTGGCCGAAGAGACGGATGTGCGGATCGGTCACCGACTGGCCACCGAAGAGCGAACGCAGGGCAACACGCGGAGGACGCGGTGATAGTTAACGGCACCGACCTGACGACGATCGGGTTCAAGGAGACGGACCCGCCCGACCACTGGTCAACGGCGATACAAACACAGGTGAGCGCCACGATCCCGTCCCGGCCGGGCTCCATCGTTGCGGGTATCACTCCCGTGGTGGCTCAACGGCGCGTGGTCGTCAATGGCCTGATCGAGCGCACCACGGCGGCGCTTCTGCGAGACGCTCGAGACGAGTTAATCTGGCGGATGCACAGCCCCGGCACGGCCCTGACGTACTTCAACGATCAGGGCGCCACGCAGGTCATCATGCCGGACATGGACCCCGGTGGCGGCGCAGAGCGTCACTTCTTGGTGCATACCGCCAGCGTGAGGACGCGACTACCCAACCCCGCTTTCATCGGTGCGGGTTCGACGTTGGCGTTCCTGACCATCGAGATGAACCTGTTGTACCCGTTTGCGCTGTCCACGGCGGTGACCAACGCCACGGGCATCGGCACTACTTACGTCGATGCCGACCAAGGCACCGCGCCGTCACTGGGAGTGTTCACGATTACAGGGGCTGCGACGACGCCGATCCTGCGATATCGGAACCACGCGACCACCCTACTGGAGAGTATGACGTTCGCTACGTTGGGTGGCAGCGAGGTGTACACTATCGACATGAGCGCCGGGACGGTCGTGGGCTCGGGCGGCGCTCCGGCCGATTCGATGACGGAGATCACGGCGGGGGACTTCTTCGCGATGGACCCGAACGACGGCGACGGCGTGTACCCGATCACGACCAACCCGCCGGAGATCAGCGTGTCGGCGGGCACGGCAACGATGAACTACTACAAGGCGTGGAGATAGATGCCAAAGTTTGTACGGCTGGAGGCGTGGGATGACTTTGAGGCTGCGAGCGGTACGCTCCAGTCCGTGTTCACTCAGATCATCAGCCTGACCGACACCATCGAGGTGATGGGCACCGACCGCCTGACGGCGACCGTGGCGTCCACTGACCCCGCTCTGGCGGCACTGCCGGCGCGAGGTGTCCTGCGTTTGGTGTACAACGATGGCGCGGAGCAGGTAACTGAGTGGCGGCTGGCTGTGCGTAACACCCAGCGCAAGGGCGACCAAGTGATCGTGCGGCTGGAGGCCGACCCGGTCCTCTTGGAGTTGGCTAACGAGACGATTGTCTTCGAGGAGACTGACAGCGCAGCGCGGCTCCACGACTTCCAGTTGATTGGCGTGGACACAGACGAACAGTTGGGGCAGATACTTAACGCGATCAACGACGACGCTGCGATGACGTGGACGGCAGGCACCATTGATGTGACCCAAGAATTGGATGTGGTCTACGGCTGGGACACGCCGTTGTCGGCGCTGCGGAAACTGGCTGCTGCTAATGAAAGTGAAATTAGTATTAGGAAGAATGGTGCGACAGGGTACTTCATCGACCTCCTGACGACCATCGGGTCGGCTGCGGCACAGGTGGAGTTGCGGACCAGCGTCAACCTGCCGGAGATCGACCGCCGCGAACTGTTCCGCGAGCAGGCGACTATCGTGATTCCACGCGGTCAGCCAGTGAACGGGTTCCACGGCAGCATTCGTCGTGCGATATGGGGCACTCTCGGCGCTGTGACTAGCACGACGGTAGATGCGCGAGGTCAATTTACTGGCGATACGTCAGGGCAAACTGGGCCGATTGCGTTCGATGACCAGTATGTCGGTGCGGCACAGGGCGGCTACGGGCCGTCGATGTACTTGAAATTCTACGACCCAGTGGACGACGCGATGGAGTGGGTTGGACCGATCACGGCGACCACCGTCACCAATCAGCGAATCACGATGGCTTCGACGGGCGACCTAACCGCAGGTAGGCCGTTCGCTATTACCCCTAGCAACACCGATGACCGTGAAGGGTTGCGCGAGATTATCAACCCCGCTGGCGTGACAACCTTTGGGCCGATTCGTAAAGTATTGGACTTACCTGACATTATCGGTGTTCAGAATTTGCTGGTGTATTCTTCGCTCAGTCGATGGGTTTCGGGGCTGTCTGCTGGAGGGAACGCTTTTGGCCCCACGCCATCCACAGTGACCGAGAACACCGATCAAGCGTTTATCAAGTTTGGCACTGGTAGCGCCAAGGTGGTTTGCACCGCTGATGGTGACGGATACCAGACGGGGTGGACACAATTCCAAGGCTCGGGTGTTAACTCAGGGCTTGGTATAGAGCCGGGGACCACCCTCGATGATCTACTTTCAGGGTTTTTCGTGTTCTGGAACGACAACGCCGGGACGGGACGGGTGCGGATGGACATCGGCCTCGGCGGGGGGCTGACGCCGGGTGGAGTGTTGTCGGAGTTCTACTACTTCCCGTTAAGTACCAGCGACGACACGAAGGCTTTTAGCACCAAGACGAAGCAATGGGTTACACTCGGTGTGTCGGGGATCGACCCCAAGAAAAATCTGTTCACCGACACGTCGCTTGCTGTCACGCATTACTCTATGCGGATCATGCAGGATGGGGCCACGGCAACGACGTTCTACGTTGATGCCATGCAGTTGACGCGGACAGCCGCCCATGTGCCTTACGTTGAAGCGAACGGATCGAACATGATGGTGGTCGAGGCCAATAAGTATCTGACCACTCACGCTGCCGCCGACGTGGAGTACCGTCTGAAGGCAATCGACTTAGAGGGCATCGACGCTGGAACGTGGTCGATGTTTGAGTTTCTTCTAGGGCAGACGGCGCGGGTGATCGATGTGCCCAATGGTATTTCGGACACTGTACGTTTGGTGAGTCTGTCACGCGATTGGCTGCATCCCGGCAACACGGCACTCCAGTTGAGTACCAACGCGAGGACGTTGTCCAACGCGGTCGCGGTTGCTGGCAATCCTCAGTTGGGACGCACAGTAGACATCGACCCAGATGATTCCGTCGTAGCAGCGGTCAGTCCCGGCGGTGGCGGCTCGGGCGGCAGCGGTGGCAGCACACTTGGTAGTTATGGGATTGATGGGTGGGAGTTGGGTAGCCAGCCAACGCAGAACACCGCCAAGACGGTCGCGATAGTCATTGGTAGACCGACTACCAACGAATCCTACCTGACATCACATGATTTGGGTGTGACGAAGTTGGTGGTGCGGGTGCCGAGCAACGCTACGCTCACGGTGGGGACAGTCACCATCTCGGTGGTCAAAGAGGCCAACCTCGTCACTGCAACGACCGCCGACGCCACCGTGGACACGGTGCTTGAAATCGCTCTTAGCAGCGCGAACATCGCGCAGGCGGCGTCAACAGGTGGCCTTGAAGTGTCGGTGGATTCGACGGCGTTCACGTTGCCGAGTGGTCATGGTGTCTATGTGGCGTACAGCAGCACCGCCACTCTCACCCAAAGTAATATGGACATTCGGGCTGCGGTGGTGGTTGTCGGGGCAGCGGTCGTACCCGTTCCACTAGAAGGTGCGGGGCCGTCTGGTTTGTTCGACTCGTCGTTGGCTTCGGCTAATTCCGGCACGGGTCCACATATGAGCCCAACGGGCGACACCGATATCAGTGTAGCGGTCTGGTTCAAGCGCGATCAAGACAACGGTACGGCGTTCAACTACATCTGGCTCGACGGTGCGACTGACAACATGTACCTGTCATGGGATGTGACGAACAACTACTACCGTCTCTATCATCGAGGCGTGACAACGAATCACATCGAGAGCATCGACCTCGGTGAAGACGATGCGGGCACTTGGGTGGGTATCGCGATCAGTTGGTCACGGACGGGCACCAATCGACCAAACATCACCGTACTGTGGCCGTCGCGGAGCTTCGACGCCTACCCGGCGACCATCACTGAGGAGACGGCGATCTCGGGTGGCTTCTGGGGCCACGGTTTCAACGGCTACACTATCGGCGGCAACGAGAGCGATGCGACTACGGCGCGGTTCGATGGCAACATCCATCACTTCATCTGTGAGATGGGGGCTGTCTGGAGCGCGGCGGATCGGCTGGCCCAACTAAAGGTTCCCGGCTCAGTGGCAGGATACGATGTGTGGCAAGCTGGAGATGACGACTGGCTCGATGAATCAGCCAATAACAACGACTGTGGTGTGCGGAATCCGACGAACTTCTCCAATATTGGCGCGCCCGTTCCAATCCCGTAGTGTTTGGACGAACTGACATGAATACTTACCTTAGACGCGGCGACACGAATGACCTACCCGATGCTGCTCTGCGTGTCGTTGGCAACGAACGCCCTCTTCTTGGGAGCAATGACATGGATTCTACGCCGCCAGCGAAGAGTGGCGCGAGGCTGGGAGGCCAGCGCGCTCGCATGGAATGCAGTGGCCGTCGAGGCATCGCGCCGTTCCTTATCGTCGGGGGACTCACCCTCACAGGTGGCGTGATCGCTCTCTCTTTGGCGCTACTGGGACCACCTCAAGACGTCGGCGTGGCGCTGGCCGCAGACCCGTGGGCTCGGGTAGCGGTAGGTATCCAATTTGTGATGTCGGTCTTTATGGTAGGGATGGCGTGGGCGCAGGTTCGTGCCTCGATGAAGACGCAGGACGAACTAAAACGCACTCTCACGGCGATTCAAGAACAGCAGCACAGGGACAACGAAACTCTTGCTCGGCATGACGAGCGCCTGAACCACTTGGAGGGGACATGATGTTTCTACAAGAAGTGGGTTTCATCGAGAAGGCGCAGAACGCCGGGCACCTCGTCGTTATGGGGTATCTCCTCGTCGTCACGGCCGTGGCGATTGTCGCTGTTCGGGCTTACCGGGAGAAGCCATTCACCGCGCAGTTTTGGAAGGTGATGGCCACCCTCATCGTACTCGGGCTGGCGGCGGCGGCTGGATTGGTGGATGAGGCGATCGACGCAGCGAAGGGTTGGATTGGTAAATGAAACCACCTCTCGAGGTAACACCGTGGACGATGGCCATGCGCTTCCTCGGATTGACCGAGGTGGCCGGCAGCGTGGACAACCCCACGGTCATGGCGATGCTGACGCTCGACAACGAGTGGCCACAGAACGATGAGACGCCATGGTGCTCGGCGTTCGTCAACTACATCTGCTGGCTGCTCTACTTGCCGCGCACGTCGAGCCTGATGGCGCGGAGTTGGCTGGAGCTACCCACCGAGGTGGCGCTGGCGGACGCGGAGAGCGGCTGGGACGTGGTGATCCTGAAGCGCGGCACAGGGGATCAGCCGGGGCCGGAAGTTACGCGGGCGCCGGGACATGTCGGGTTCTACGGCGGGCTCGAGGGCGACAAGATCAAGGTGTTGGGCGGCAATCAGGGCAACGCGGTATCGGTGAGCGAGTACCCGGTAAGCAGGCTACTAGGCATTCGGAGGATCTGATGGAGGATCGCCGTGAGGGTGAAGACGACCGACGGGGTGGTTTCCATCTCCGCCTACCACGTATCCGATTCCTGCGCCCGCTGGTGTATCTGGCGGTCGCAGCGGTCGTGGCAATGGTTGTTCTTGGATGGTGGAATTACTGGAAACTGGGTGCGGAGATTGTAGAACGCGACAAGGTCATCGCCGTGTTCGAAGACTCCGTGGCGGCGCAGGCCGACACCATAGCGGGACTGAGGGTGATCGTCGTTGAGACGGACACCGCTCTGGTGCGCTCGAGACGAGAGACGGCGAGGGTCAACAAGAGGGTGTCGGTATTACTGACCACCCTCAGTGAGCGCCCAACGCAAGTGATTCGCGTCCCCGGTCAGCCTCCAGTGATCGTGATCGACGGCGAGCCAGCTACGCCGGAGCAGATCGCCACTAAGGTCGAACGGTGCAACACACTGGCGATTGCTTGCGCCGACCTACAGGTGCGGTACTCGCTGGATTCGATCGCCGCTGATTCGACCATCGCGGCACGGGACGACGTGATCGAGGGACATGTAGAGAAGGACCGGCTGCAGGCGCAGGTCGATAGCACGAAGGACGCGCAGATCGCGGCACTCAAGAGGCGGAGCGCGGGCCGACCGTTCACCGTGGTGTTGGGGCCGGGGTTGTTGTACGACCTTGGAGGGTGTCCCGAGACGACGGTGCAGACGGAATATTACGATGGGTTCACGGAGACGACGACTAGTAGTGGGTCGTGCGACAAAATCAAATACGGGGTCGGCATCACGGCTGGATTGGATCTGGTTTGGTTGACCGATAAGTTGGTTAAAGGGTTCAAACTCATCGGAGGGTGACCATGGAAGCGAACGTCAGCCCAGCCGGATTCCTGTGGGGCTTCGGCATCTGCGCGGTGTTGTACACGATCTTGATGTGGCGAGTGCCCAAGTTCCGTGAGAAGGTGCTGGGCTTCAAGGTGTTCGGCAAAGCGATGACGAAGATAGCACCGCTGGTTCTTCTAGGCGCGGTGCTGGTCGCTTGTACGCCAGTAGAGGCCGAGGATGGCAAGCCCACGTTTGTCCCCGAGGCGTCTGCCGTGGGGGTTAACGTCGCCGTGGTGATTACATGGCATCCCGGCACTACCGACTCCATACGATTCGTTGCCCTGTCCGGCGTTGATACAGCAGCGGTGGCACAGTTGGCACGACCGTTCACGGAACCTCAAGTTGACACAATGGTGTTGGGCGCTCGGCCAAACCCCGGCGAGACAAAGACGTGGGCAATCGGTGCAGCGTACTGGTGGGACGACCGTGGTACTAGTACTCCCGGGATCGGATCGCTCGGCAACGTCAGCTACACCGAGCCGCTTCCTGCTGGCACGCCGCCCGGCTTTGACCCGCTGCCGCCACCCGACACGACCGCTTCGGGGCCACTGCCGCCCGGCGGTTCGTTGACGATGGCGAGCATCACCGTACTGCCGCCTGATACGACCCTCAATACTGATTTATGGGAGTCGTTGAGATGGTGTGTGGTCTACGCCTACGACGATGGGGCGAAGGGAATCAAGACCGTTGAACAGGCGAACTGTCAGACGGCCTTTGATGGATTCCATCCGGTGCCCGGTGCTCGACTCGACGCCGGACAGCAAGCTCACACCGACGCCGACTGCACCGACTGGATGGTGCAGGACTCGGTGGGCGCTGTGGTGCATGAAGAATTTTGCAGTGCGCGGGCTATGGCTGTAGTAACGGACAGCGTTACCGGGATGGCGTTCTGGGGTTCTGACCAACTTGCTGTACGCCCCGGCGCGTTCGGCGCTCCACCGGACACTCGTCAAGCCTTGGTGATGCCAAGTCCGCGTGTCGTGTGGCTGGCGAGTCGATAAGGGATGAACGGGCGTTCTTCGAATGGCTCCAAGCAGTCGGGGAAGAGCACCGGACTGGACGATTTTCGGGCTACCTCCCGACGACCCGCTCCACCCCCGGCGCGGGGTGTCGTCCCGGCTGGAAGACGCGGCGGCGCAAAGCGGCGCAAGTCGAGCGTCGTAAAGGGCCAGAATTTCTGGTGGCTTAGGTGAAGTCGAGACGCGGCGGCGATCCACCATCATCTCGTAGCCCGGAGCGGTGGGACAAGATTGAGCACGAATACCAGCGGACTCTTGGGGAGATCGCTTTGGTTGACAAGTATGGCTACAATGAAGCCATGCATCGGATCGAAGCCGTTGAACGAATGAATCGAGAGAGTAAGCATGGCAAAGAACATCGAGGTTAACGACTTCCTGCGGTTGGACGGCGGGTTGTATATTGTAGAAGGCGTGGATGTCCGCTATGACCCGAGGACGGGCAAAGGGCAATACGTCGTATTCTTCAACAAGTGGCCGAAGGACGCCATCAAGGGTAGCCACACCCATCGGCGCGGCAAGATACTGATGTCGGACATCGTACAAGCGCCGAAGTACAAGTTCGAGGAAATCGTCGGGGACGAAGTCGAACGACTAGTGAGGTCGTTTCCAGACTTAGCGGACTGGGGTGAGTCGGAGAAGGTGCTGTTGCCGATCCACTTCACTAATTCGCCAGAGCTTGGGGATGACTTCTATTTCGCTCCCGGTCGCGTTCTGTCAGATCGCCCCGGTACGACGCCCACGGTGGCAGACTACGGTCGCGATCCGTTGGCGCCGGATAATCCTTTCGACTAAGGGGAGAATCATGGCAGCCTATCAGAACGGTATTGCCGAGTTCCTGAACGGGGACGTGGACTACCTCACCAACGCCAACATCAAGTGCATTTTGGTCGGCACAGCTACGGCGTACACCTATGCTGTGGACGACACGTTCGTTGACATGGCTGGCGCCAACGACGTGATCGACGCCGAGTTGACTGGTGTCGCGAACTACACTCGCGGCTTCGGCAACTCAGGGCGCAAGGCGCTGGGGACCAAGACGGTCACCATCGTTGATGCCTCCGACCGTGTGGAGATGCGGGCGGCTGCGTTGACGTGGACCGCTCTCGGTGCGGGAGACACGATTGACGCAGCGGTCATCGCCGTCGAACTGACGAACGACACGCTGTCGAACATGTTTAGTCACCACGACCTGACCAACACGCCAACGAACGGCGGGGACATCACGGTCAACTGGGCGGGTGGCGGCAACAACGAGATTCTTTACTACACCTGCTAACCCAGTAGGGGAGGAGGCCTGTTATGGCTATCGACCCTGCTGCATTCAAGACGGAGTGCGAGACTGACCCCTCGGGGCTCGGTCTTGCCGCTCCGTTTGCTGCGGGCCAGAACCAAAGCGTGGTGGACATACTGAATCTCCCCCGCGCCAGCATCCAGTTGCCGCCGCCGTTTGTCAAACGGTCGGACGTAATTGGGGCTGTCCTACATACCGATCTTCCTGCGGCCGTGGGGACACCGACCGAGAAGGAAATCAACGAGCAGCGGTGGTTTGAGAACGGCGTGTTGGCCGATGAGGTCATCCCCAACACAGTCGAACTGCGAGCCTTCATCACGGCGGCAATCGGCAACACCGGGAACACTCGGACACGCCTCGCCGCTCTGGTCGCTGATGTGGATACCAGCCGTGCGCAGGAATTGTGGACCGAGGACGCCACTTTAGATGTGGCGCGGAAAGCGCAGGTGCTCCCATGAGTGTTGTTTATGCGACGAAGGCCGCTATTACGATCACGCTGACTTCGATTGCCGACGACAGTGCGCGTGAGAGTACCGTCATCGACAACACCAGCAATCTCTACGACGACGTGTTGGTCCGTATTCGGATGAACGGGCAGAGCGGCGGCACGGGCCTCTGTGAGTTCTATGTCTACGCGGCGTTGGATGACACTGAATACTCAGATGGTGCAACTGGCACTGATGCTGCTTTCACTGCTGCCAATCGGCGTAACAGCCCTCACCTTGTCAGTATCCAGATGAATGCAGCAACAGGTGTGGAGGCCGCCCCTGTTTCCGTTGCTTCGGTATTCGGTGGCGTAGTGCCGCCCAAGTGGGGATTGATCTGCATTAACAGGAGCGGTGCCACCCTCAGCGCCACAGGTGGGGACACCGACATCGACTATCAAGGCGTAACCTACTAAGGGGGCGCAGTTGTCTTACCGATACCGCGCTCTCCCCCGTCGCCTGTACGGCATGGACTACGAAGGTGTGGGGGCCACTGGCTCACGCATGTCAAGTGCTTGGACTTCCGCTGACACATTGACAGTGGCGGTCCTTTTGCGTTTCCCTGAATTGTCGGATGGCACCGGGGTTGGAATCATACAGCCCACGGGTGGTGGCCCTACGGGCACGGAAATGTTTTCCGACAACTATTCCGCGTTCAGTATCGTTGATTCCATTGGGATGATTCGCAACCGCGCCACCACTGACACCGCCATGACGACGGGCAACGGCTGGATGACTGCATACCGTGGTCGTTTGATGTGGTGGTTCTTCATGGATTACGGTGATACCGTACTTAACCCTGACATCTGGTGGGCAGAGCCAAACCCATTAGGCAAGGGTGTGAACAAGCTGAACTATGTGACCAGTTATGCTGACCGCGTTATGGGAGTGGGCGCGTTGTCCACGCCGGACTCCACTCTTTCGGTCGGCATGAAAGCAAACGAGGGTGGCCCGTTTCCGGCCAGCGGCCTTTACGGGCTGTTCGCGTGGCCCAAAGTAATGAGCGACACGGAAATGATACAAATAGCCAACTTCGACATCATCGGTGGGGCGTCTTGCGCTCATTGGTTGGGGCTGCATGGTGGCCTGATCTCACCAGACCTGAGTGGGAATAATCAGCCCATCACTTGGAACGACACTCCGATGGGGGATGTTAGCGAGGACTTCGGCCCGGTCATCCTGCCAGCCACCAACTACAGGGTGCGTCGTCGGTCGCGTGTCAAGAAGTTGCGGCCCAACGCGACGGTGGCGGCGGGCAGTTGGACGGCGAAACCGAGTGGCACACTGCATGGCGTTACCAGCGACGAGGATGATGCGACCTACGCCGAGAGCACAGCCACGCCCGACACCAGTGAGATCGCCAAGCTCGGTATGGATAACCCGGCCACAGGGGTAGGGGAGCCCGTGACCGTGCGCGCCAAGTGGCGGCAGGACTAGATGGCGGTCGGCTCACTCTACACCCGCCTTGCCCACGCCAGCACGGGCCTCGTCACGAACCTCGGTGCGTCCGAGACAATTCTGACATGGGACCAAGCTGGCGACACCTCCGCTGACGTAACAGTTCAGTCGGGCAACACCGCCCATCGCATCCAGAACAGCGGTCGGTACTTGATCTTTTCCAAGGTCGGCATGAACTACGTCGATATTGGGAACAACAACCGTCATGTCGTGCGGTCGGTGGTGAAGATCGGCGGCACGGCGCTCCCCGGTATCACAGGGATGGCGTCGGGGTACGGGCGCGACTCAGGCAGCGCCGACGAGTCTCATGTTGTCACGATGTCCTATGTGGATCACACCGTCGTTGGCAGTTCCGCCGATGACGTTGAGATTTACATCCAAAATTTCGGTGACACCTCCGTCTCACTCTGCGACCAGATGGCATCGCAGTCCAGCATCCAGATCATTCGGCTGGATGATGACGCCGATTGGTTGCAGGTAACTCGTACCGCCAGCACCACGGTCACGCCGGGCGGCTTCACCACCACGCGCCCAGTGGACGGTGACTACCAGACGGTGACGTGGGCGAATCAGATAGTCGAGACGGATTCGGCGGTCATCGAGTGGACGAGCGGGACGGACGTAACCTGTAAGGTGGCCGGACGCTACATGGTCTTTGTCCATGTCGAATGCCTGAGTACATCGTTGCGAACGGGCGTCGTGTCGAAGCTCATGGTGAACGACGGCAACATCAACGGTCAGAGCCATGTGGTGAACTTCGGTCGAGCTTCTGACGGCGCGAATGAATCGTGGACGGCAATGGGCATTGCCCTCGATCTCGCCGCCAACGATGTGCTGACCGTCGATCAAGTGAACGACTCCGAGACGACGACCGATCCGACCTGCGAAGAAGTCGCGTTGACCGTCATCAAGATTCCCGATGGCGTCACGGTGGTCAGCACTTACCACGATGCGGCGAGGGCGGGTGAGACGACGGGCGCGTACCCGATGGACGCGGAGAACCGAGACGTTGACGGCCAGCACTCGGTCGCCACCAACACCAGCCGGATCAATGGCACCGCCGCCGACGATGCGTGGTTGTTCTTCGCGGGTTACCTCGCGGAAACGAACAGCGCCACCGACAGCACCCGCGTCAGCGAACACTTCCGTTTCGAGCACTCGACGGGCGGCGTTCAGGCAATCGGTTCGTTCCTTGGTTATCACCGGGGCGACCAGTCAACGACGGGTGTGTTTGTTGCTGGTCGGCACGGCGCATTCGCGGAACCCGGCATTGACGAAACTGAGTGGATTCAAATCAACCTGACCCAAGAGTCGGGGACGGGTGACCAGAACAGGGACTTCCTCGCCAACCGCGTCGGCCTGCAAGCGATCAACCTTACGGAGTTCGGTGGTGGCGGTCCTGCTACCCTGACCGCCACGGCCTCCACGGTCGCCGTCAGCAGTGGCGCGGCCACAATCTCAGTTGGTGACCCGCCCGCCCTGTCGGCTCCAGCCAGCACCGTGGCCGTCACCTCGGGTGTCGCTACCCTCATAGCGTACTCGACTCTTCAGTTGGAGATCCGCGAGGGCGCGACACTGAGGGCCACCAGCCCGGTGTTTGTGAACGTCACACAGACGGAGGCGTGGGCTGAGTTCACGATGTCCACGGCGGAAGTGGCGAGCGTCGGTGACTGGGACAACGTCGAGGTGTGGGTCATCGGCAACGGTGGCACACGGGTCCGCGCCAACGAAGTCGAGATTTGCTACAAGTCAGCCGCTGCCGCCGGAGGAGCCACCCTGACGGCCACGGCATCGACCGTTGCGGTGACTAGTGGTGCGGCGTCGATCTCGGCGGGTGCGTCCAGTCAAACTGCTACGGCATCGACCGTCGCCGTCAGCACCCCTGCCACGGCGATTGCAGCGGGTGCGGTCAGTCAAACTGCCGGGGCCTCGACCGTAGCGGTGACGACACCAGCGGCAGCGATCTCCGCCGCCGCCGTGTCGCTCTCCGCTCCGGCCAGCACAGTACCAGTCACCACCCCAGCGGCTACCGTTGCAGCGGGTGCCGTGTCACTGCCAGCGACGGCAAACACGGTGGTGGTGACTACCCCGGCAGCGACTATCGCACCGTCAGCCAGCCTGACGGCACCTTCCAGCACGGTCGCGGTGACGTCCGGTGCGGCGACTGTGGCGGTGGGGAACCCGCCCGCCCTGACGGCGCCGTCGAGCAACGTGCTGGTGACTGCCGGGGTAGCGGCGCTGGTGGCTGGCGCGAGTGTTTTGAGTGCCACGGCATCAACCGTCGTGGTCAGCACCCCAGCGGCGGACATCGATCAGGACATTGTCCTCGCCGCCCCCGCTGCGACGGTTGTAGTCACCAGCGGTGCTGCCACCATCGCGCAGGGAGCGGTCAGTCTCTCCGCGCCCGCTGGAACCGTGGTGGTCACCAGCGGTGCGGCCACGATCCTCGCGCCTCAGATCCTGACTGCCTCAGCCTCAACCGTTGTCGTCACGTCCGGCGCGGCCACCCTAGCGGCTGGTGTCTCCGCCCAAACGGCGCCGGCTTCGACCGTAGCGGTCACCACCCCGGCCACGGCCATAGCCGTAGGCAATCCGCCCGCCCTGACGGCCACGGCCTCCACGGTGGTGGTCACCAGCGGAGCGGCAACGCCGGTGGCTGGCGACCCAGCACTCAGCGCCACGGCCTCGACCGTGGTGGTCACCACCCCGGCCACGGGGATCTCCTCCGGCCTCGCCCTGACGGCCACCGCCAGCACCGTGGCGGTCACCAGCGGAACGGCGACACTAGCTGTCGGGAATCCTCCGGCTCTGGCGGCGCCGGCCGGAACCGTAGCTATCAGCACCCCCGCCGCCGCCATAGCGGCTGGCGCGGTCACCCTGACGGCCCCAGTCAGCACCGTGGTAGTCACCACGGGCGTTGCGGACATAGATCAGGCCCAAGTAATCGCAGCCCCAGCCAGCACCGTGGCGGTGACCTCAGGGGCAGCGACCATCTCAGCGGGCGGATCGGCGATCGGCGCTCCTGCGGCATCTGTGGCCGTTTCTACCCCAGCAGCCACTCTAGCGGCTGCGACCACCCTGACGGCCCCCGCTGGGACCGTAGCGGTCAGCACCCCTGCGGCGGCGCTGGTAGCTGGTGTATCCGCCCAGACGGCCCCAGCGGCGACCGTAGCGGTCACCACCCCGGCGGCGACGATAGCCGCTGGCGGAGCCACTCTGAGCGCCCCTGTCTCTACGGTGGTGGTCACCACGGGTGTGGCCGACATAGACTTCGGGCAGGTGCTGACGGCTCCGGCCTCCACAGTGGTGGTCACCTCGGGCGCCGCCACGATCGCCGCCGGCGCGGTCAGTCAAACTGCTGCGGCCTCCACGGTGGCTGTCACCACCCCGGCCACGGCGGTGGCGGCTGGCGCGCTGACGTTGACGGCGTCGGCAGGCACGGTGGTGGTCACCACACCAGCCGCCAGTATCGTCGCGAGTGGGGCGCCCCAGACCCTGACTGCCCCGGCCTCGACGGTGGTGGTCACCAGCGGAGCGGCGGCGACCGCCTCCGGTGCGGCGACGGTAAGCGCCACGGCGTCCACGGTGGTGGTCACGACACCAGCGGCGTCGATCACTCAGGCCAGTCAGCTGACGGCACCGGCGGCGACGGTGGTGGTGACGAGCGGAGCGGCGACGATAACGGTGGGCGTGTCAGCGGTGACCGCCCCCGCTGCGTCGGTCGTCGTCACCACACCGGCCTCGAGTGTCGCTGTCGGCAACCCGGCGCCGCTCACGGCACCGGCGGCGTCGGTGGTGGTGAGCACACCGTCGTCCACACTGCAGGCGACGGTCGCTCTGGCGGCGCCGGCGTCCACCGTGGTTGTGACCACCCCGGGCGCGAGTCCGTCAGCTGGCGCGGTGACCCTCAACGCCCCGGTGGTGATCGTTCCTGTCACCACACCGGCTGTGTCGGTCGCCAGCGGAGCGATCACACTCGGAGCCTCGGCCAACACGGTGGTGGTGACCAGTGGTGTGGCCAGTCTGTTCTCGGGACGACTACTGGCGCTGTACCTCGACTGTCGGTCGGCACCGCACCTGTTGCTCTCGGTGCTGTCTGGCCCGACATTATCCCTAGAGTGTTTGTCGTCGGCGCATCGCATCACGATGCTCTCGGGACCGACGCTGGAGGTGGAGAGTAAGTCGGGTCCGTCAGTGATCGTGGACCGACGAAGTGACACTGATTTCTTCCCGGGAGGGAACGATGGCTGATCTAGTACGTGAGGTGCCACTCGGCACCGACTGGGATGTGTTCTACGAAATGAAGAGACGGAACGCCTCGACCGGATTACTCGAGGCGGCGGCTGGTGTCGGCCCGTTCACCGGGTACTTCAGTCTCACTCGAGGTGGCGGTGCCATCGACGCCGCCGTGTCGGTGACGGTGAGTGAGTTGGCCGGCGCACCCGGTTCGTACCTTGGCCTGATCCAAGCGGCGGGCATCGACACCCACCTCGGCCCTCTGGAGAACCAGTTGATCTACGAGGTGATCACCAAGGCGGGTGACGTGATGCGTTCTACTCCGGTTCGTCCGGTGAAGTGGACGTCGTCGGAGTGAGTTCGATCTCTGCGGCTGGTCCCGATGTGGTTGAGTTGGGACCAGACGGTAACGGCAAACCCTTGTCGTGGGCGTACCCCAGAATACGCAACTCGGCTGACGCCGACTGGAACAGACAACCCATCTTCTGAAGCTCCTCGGCTAGGCTGTAGGCCTCAGCCGGCCTCATCCCCGATCGGTTCAGCTGCTGCCACAGGCGGTTGTATGGTATCTCCATGCGATCGGCGATTCGTTGGATTGTAAGTTCTCCCCGTTTCAACAGGGCCAAGCCTTTGATTTGGTCGAGTCGATTTCGGTGGATTCTTGGCATGATCAGACACCCATATAATAAGGAAAGGGTTGGGTTGTTTCTCAGTACAGTATGAAGATAGAATAAAGGCAGAAAAAATACAACTCGCCCGACAAAAATAAAAAGCTAGGCCCCCAGCTGCGGCCACGCTGAACACTTTGGAAGAAAATTCTGGCACGGCCCGGCCGGGAGCCTAGCTTTTTTATTGTGTCGGGCGAGTTGTATTTTGGGGGGTTGACGCCGGCATGTCCTGTGGGTACTTTCTTCCCTCGCAAGTATGCAGCGAATACGTCGGGGTGACCCGGCGAAAGGGGACTGGGTGTCTCAACTCACTCCCGCCTGACTTCGGTCGGGTTATCGCATACAAGTCTCGTCCGGCGGGAGCGATCTCGCGCCTCTACTCACAAGGTGGGGACTACAACGGAAAGACGGTGAAGGGTAGGAATGGAGTCGGGCTGGGAAACTCTGGGCCTGACGAGCGGTGTCGAAACCGCACCCCTCGCATGAAGCGTCTGACGTGAGACGGATAAGGGATGTGATGTTAGTCCGAACCGCGAGGTTAGGGCGGCATTGAGTTCGAACGGTGGTCGCTGACCGAAAGGGAGCGACAGTCGCGAAGAACGGTGGAGTAGCCGCGAGGTGAAACACAGACGAAGAGTGGCATTCTGTGCCCCAAAAAGGCATGGAACCACGGACCCGCTCTCCGTCTTGGGACACGCCAATTGCTTTGTAGTTCAGTCTGGTTAGAACAACTGACTATAGATCAGTGGGTCGCGGGTTCGAATCCCGCCAAAGCGCCGACAGGCTAAAAACGGAAAGCCGGGTCCACCGTTCGCACGAAAATGGCTTAATGCTCTGGCCCCTCGGGGTAACAGAGCGACAATCACTCTCCCAAGGAGTGGATGTCTCAACGGCGAGTTGCACGGTTGGCTGCAACCATTCACTGTCCGATAGGGTAGACGGAATACGAATCGTTGAGTAGCGCGGACGGGATAGAGGCTCCGCCACCTCTCTAAAAAAGGCAGTCATGCGGTTGTACGTCATCGCTTTTAAGGGTGGCGTGGACAAAGGGGCAAGGCCGGTGGGGACATCGCGCCGTAATCCCAGCAAAGCAGTCGCGCAAACCGGGTGTAGTCTCAGCCCGGTTTTTTCACGCCCATTGCCCATGTGGCATGGATATGCTATATTGATACCACGAAGGTTACTGTTCACATCTAGCAGGAGAGTTTTGTATGGCGGTAGCACTACTAGTAGACGTGCCCGGCGGCGTCCTCTTCATCAAAGAGGCGGCGAATTTGAAACAGAACGAAGTCGCCGTGGCTGACCCACAGGCGATGCTCCGGTTGGCAGGACTGATCACCGGGAAGAACGGCCAGCCAACGTCGAAGGCGGTTGCTCCCAAAAAGGGAAAGCGGAAGTATCGCAGGCGGTTGCCCTCGGCGCGGAAGAAGGGCCCCGGGAAGACCATGGTCGGTTACTGGGGTGACGTGGCCGTGAACCAGAAGAAGGTTCTCGACGCCACCAACCTGACCTCCGACGAGCAGATCGTCATGAACATGACGTTCGGCGTTGGCAAGGTTGGTCCCCTGTCGGCTGTGGCGATCGCCAAGCGGCTGGAGGGTGTGTCCGCCATCAAGGTGTCGGAGATTCGCAAGTCGGCGTTCACCAAGCTCGACATCCACCGCCTCGGCCGGTGACCGATCGGACGCTGGCGGTTCGACACAAGGTTCAGGCGCTGGACAAACTGATCGCCGATGTGGAGCGATGGCATGGCCGGCGCCACGACCTGAACACGGACCCCGTTCGCACTGGGCGACGGCTTCGCATGGACACCCTAGCGAAGGTCACCATGGCCCTGCGGGACTACCGTGCGCTGTTGAGGAAACAGCCATGAAAAAGTATGAGTACGTCAAGATGGGGTGGAATAATCAGAACCAGTTCTCCAGCGACGATCCCAACTGGAATGGTATGGGGAAGCTGGGCTGGGAGTTGGTGTCGGTCGTGATAGAATCCAGCCGCACCATGATGGGCAATGCATTCATCACTGGATTCTTCAAGCGAGAGCTTCCATGAAATACCGCGTGGTGGTGACGATCACCAAGGTACACCGAGGAACGATCGAGATAGCAAACATCGATCCAATGACAGGGAAGCCTTACAAAGAGCATGAGATCAAGAGCAAGATCTTCAGGGTGGTCGCAGGGCACGACAATATGGCGTGGGACACGCCGGAAGCCGTACCGCTCGAAAATATCGGCCTCGACGTGAAGAGGGTAGACGAATGAGAGAAACCGAGAAGTACCAAGTCGAGCACAGTCGAGTGCTACGGTGGCTCTGCGATCTCTGTGGTAAAGAGTTCAAAGAGGAAGAAATTATCGGAGGCGGCGTCGAGAGGCACACCAACGAAGTGCGGATCGAAGCCAATGAGTTCAAGGGCTGTCATGTTGACGGGTGCTGGGGCGGCGGCGTTGTCACCAGAGTAGACGTGTTGCCGTTCCTCCAGAAGCGAGCGCGACAGGTAGCGGGGAAAGAACTTCCCAAGGGTGCGGAGTGGGATATATGAACCGCCGCTCGATCTGGACGACGCGCACCGGCCGGATGGTGCGGGTGGGCGACATGGAGGATTCCTCGTACATCGCACCATAAATCGGCGTGGTGTGCTCGGGGTCCGTCGCAGCCAGCGCAGCCATCTCGTCCTCCCACGCCCATCTCGCCATCTCACCAGTCGGTCCCGGCCTCTGCACCTCTGCGAAGATCATGGCTTCGTGGTGCCTCTGGAGGAAGTGGATCGCGTTGACCAGATGGTCGTAGCGGCACGACGGAAGTTGAAATTCAAATCACATTACTATGAAGGGGTGGTGTAAATGGTAGCACCGAAGAAGTTCAAGAAGAAGAGTCAGGTCCAAGTGGCTCGAGAAAAGATCGGCTGGAATCAGACCCAGTTGGCCGAGTGGCTGGGCTGGAGTCAGACGATGGTGTCGTACCTCGAGACGGGACGCGCGCCGTCGCCACTGCAGCGCCGGCGCCTGCGTGCGTTCGAGACGTTGGTGCAGGCGGACATCCGGCTGGGCAAGAACAAACGTCAGCCGTGCCCGTGGTGGAATAAACACCTCAACCGTTCGGCGTTCGACGTGTTCGCACACCTCGAGAGTTGCCCGGCCTGCACGGCCTTCGTCGTGAAACTGACGCGATGAAGGAGTATCTCGGAGACGCGGTGTACGCGGAAGTTGACCGATGGGGTGGTATCGTTCTCACGACAGAGAACGGCTATAGCACGTCCAACACCATCGTCATGGAACCGCAGGTGATCACAGCGATGGAAGCCTTCATCAAACAAGCGCGAGAGAAGGGTGTGCTCCGATGAAGATCAACCGCATCGAATTACGTGGCGGTGGGCACCTTTGGCCCGAGTCCATTGAGAACGTCACTTCCGGCTGCACCATCAACATTGAGGGCGTGATCGAAGCGCACGTTCATGTGAGTGGCGTTGATGCTCACATGGATGACATCAAACTCAGTCGCCGCCTCACTCTCACCGTCGAAGGTAAGACGCTGGTGGTGACACTAGGGCCAACACGGGGTGTTGCCAACATGCTGCGGTTGGCGGCAGAAGTGTTGGAAGCGAGGGAGAACGAATGAAGGCACACGCCGAGCAGGTTGCAGAATTGAAGACCGCCGTATGGAAAGCGGTCAAGGAACAACGCGCCGAGGGGAACATCGGTCGTGGCGACAGCCGCATCTTCGTCATGCAGGCGTTCGATGATGCGTGGCCTTACATCAGGGAGGAGAAAGATGGCAAGTGAGTTCTACGACGACGTGGACCGTGCCAGTCGTCAACCACTATCGAAGCGCGGCATTGATCTTGATGCCATCGAGGCACGATGCGCCAAACGACTTGCGCCCGCGCCGTGGGTAGTGTCGGAGAGCGGGGAAGAGCGACCAGACCCACATGGCCCTCCGATACCCTACGCCTTTTTCGCTTGTGGTCCGACAGGTTCAGGCTCGATGTCGATGGAGGGGCGTGAGTTTGAAGACGCCGAGTTCATCGCCCATGCCCGCGAAGACCTCCCAGCATTGGTGGCCGAGGTCCGGCGACTGCGTGACCAGCGAGACACCCTGATGGATAAACTGGATGCCGCGACAGGAGGGGAAGGGTGATCGGACTCTGGTTGATCTGGCGTCACCGTTGGTTCGGGTGGCACTGGTGGTACGAACATCGTCTCGACGGGAAGGATGTGCGGCTGTGCCACCTGTGTCCCATCATTCAGGAACGCGAGCGCAACTACGATCCGCGTACCGGGCACTACTACACATGGACCACGATCACGGAGATTCCAAATGAGTGACCCGAAACGGTGCCCAACGTGCCGACAGGCTATGCCGGGGTTTGATGGATTTGACCCCGACACAGGTAAGCCACGCCCTTGTCTCGACGCCTTCCACGGCACCCCGGCCAGCGAGCCGATAGACGACACGGGTATGGCACAACCAGAGAGCAACCTAGTCCTCTGCGATTTTCGGAGCGTTGGCTTCCGATGCACCGAACCGGAGGGGCACACGCCACCACACCGTCAGAATGAGGAGCCGTGGCCCCGGTGCGCTAGTCACAACCCGACACAAGAGATGATGCAGTGCCAGCTATACCAGCACCATCCACCTCCTCACGAGTACGACGGGATTACTTGGACCGACGCTATCGCTCAGTGGGCTCGTAATTGGTGGACGGGACTTAGGGGCGCGGGCCAACAGGCCAGCCTCGACTATGCGAAAAGAAAAAACCTCAAGATAGACTATGGCACTCCACAGGAGGAACGGGAGCGATACGCCGTGTGGTATGAGGCGTCTGATGGTTGGTGGGACGCCGTTATGCCAGTGCTTGTACAGTACATCAGGGAAAACGGTGGACTAAAAAGCATCGACACCACACCGAAAGGACCGACAACGTGGACACTAGGGACTTCCGTGGTGACGAAACGGTGCCCCGTGTGCGACAGCGCAGACCCCGAGGAGTACGGCAGGAAGGACATAGATGGAATCATTTCATGGTGTACGCCATCTCACCATGACGTCTTCCACGACACCCCGAGGGCCGAGGAATCACAGATTCCTGACCCGGCCAGCGAGCCGGACGAGAAAGCCGCAACCACTGGGGCCAAGACCGGGCAGCCGACCTACTACGAGGTAACGAAATACCCCGGCGTCCGGTTTGTGCTTGCGTCCGAGGCTGACCGCATGGTGCGGGAGGAACGGGAGGCCGGGAAGGTTGAGGGTGCCGACCTTGCACTCGACGGGTTCGGTGGGGCTCCGGTAAGTGAGGGCGAGGGCTGGTACGTCTGCATCAACGAAGATGGGGATGTGCGGGAGTACGACACCGCGAAGGATGCCGTCCGTGGCGTGTTCGACTACGGAATGGAGCTTGGTAAGCAGGAGGCTGACAAGATGGTGCGGGAGGCACACGCACAAGGATGGACTGACTGTATGCTGTCCGATCCATGTGGAGATGCGGTGCGGGAGGCGATGGATCAAGCCCTACAGAACAGCTTGGAAGCGGTAAAGAACGCCAAGGCAGGGGCGGCGATGGAGGAACGGGAGGCTTGTGCGAGGGTGGCCGATGGATACGATCAGGGTGGTCTTATTGGTGCCATCCCGCAAGTGATCGCCGCTGCCATCCGAGCGAGGAGGAACGATGGCTCGACTGATTGACAACAAGGGTTACTTGCGCGAGCTAACTGCGGTGAAAGAAATCGTTCAGGAAGAAGTGGAAGAGTTTGCCGAGTTGTATGGCAAAGCGCAGGGTGACGACGGCCTGTGTTTGGCCGCTGCGAAACGGTGGGGGAAGCAACGAGATCTGGCCACCACAGAACGATGGGGGAACGATGATCAACCTGCGTGACTACGACACCGTCGCTCCAGAGCGAGTGCAGGTCGCTTCCAATATGCAAAACCCCGTGAAGATCGCGGAGTGGTGGTCGGACACCCGGCTCTACATCGACAGCATGAGGGGTTTGGATCGGGTAGTGACCATCTCGCACGATCCAGACGAGAACGTATTCTACCTGTCTTCCCTGCCCGAGGAGTTGCCATGACCGTGGCCGAGTTAATCACCGCGCTACAGAGCATTAACCCACAAGAGGAATTGGTTGTTCTGTGGGATAATGAGACGAACAGCGACGACTTCCGGTTCACTGTGGTGGACGGGTGTAGGGCGGGCTCGGCCCACGAAGAGGGGGCCGACTACGAAGGCGAGGACGTGGACGAAAAACCCGTAATCATTCTTTCAGGAGACTTGGTATGATCGCTGGATACCTGCCGTGCGAACGGCCAGACTGTAGCAACGTCATGCCATTGTGTCTTGATGAGCAGAACACTAGCATGATGGACGTAATGTGCGGTCAATGCGGGCAGCTACACTATGTGTATCCCAACTCATTGGCGTCGAACGCTTGGGTGGGCAACACCCAAACAGCAGACTCCACGCCTTCGCGGCTCTTCGGTTTCTTGGAGATGGTTCAGGCGTTTTTCCAACGATGAGGACACCCGTCGTCAAGATCGCCGTGGCCTACGGCCGGCTCTACGTGTCCGGCCCCGACAAGCAGCGCGTCCAGCACCTACCCGGCGCCGTCTACAACAGGCGGCGGGACTGGTACGAGATATCGCTGACCATCCCCACCCTCAATCGTATTCGCAAAGCGTTAGGCGTTGACAAGGCCACCCTGCGCTCCATGTGCGCCGACACCGTCGTTAATTGGGTGGAAGCAGCGAACCAGAGCAACGCGCTGGTGACCTCCGTACACAGCCAGCTGGAGGCCGGAGGATACCGAGAACTTCCGTGGGACGACGCCGCCGAGGGTAAGCCGCCATACGAGCACCAGCTAGTGATGGGGACGGTCGCCACCACCCTCGACGGGACGATGTTCACCGGAGAGATGGGTACGGGTAAGACCCGGCCGGCCATCGAGGCGATGCGGTATCAATTAGACAACGGGCTCGACATCATTGTGGTGCTGTGCCCCAAGGGGGTGATGCCTACATGGCGCGCCCAGCTGAATCGCTGGGCGCCCAGTCTCAAGTACTTCATACTGTCTGACATGGCGATGGCGAAGCGCCGGCAGGTGCTGCGGCTGGCCCCAAAGGGTTCGATCGTCGTCATTAACTACGACGTGATCGAGAAGATGAGCGGGGTGATCCTCGAGCGGTTCGACAAGGAGTCGGGTGGACTGGCGATGGATGAGATCCACCGCATCCGCAACCCACAAGCGAAGTGGTCGAAAGCCACTATGAAGATCGCCGCGCACGCCGACTGGCGGCTGGGGATGACGGGGAGTCCGATCCTCAACGGCGCCGAGAACGTGTGGTCGCAGTGGTACTGCATGGACTTCGGTGTGACGTTCGGCGCCAACTACGTGCAGTTCAAACAGGAGTTCTTCGAGACGTCCTTCGACGGGTTCAAGTTGTTACCCAAACAGGGAACACTCGAGGAGATCGGCCATCGGATGCGTCGGCGTGGGCTGCGGTACACCACCGACGAGTGTCTGGATCTACCACCCAAAATCTACGAGTCAGAGGAGGTCGAGCTTGGAAAGGAACAGGGGCGAATTTACGAAGAGATGCGTGAAGAACTCGTCGCTCGGATTAGAGCGGCGGAAGCCGGGGACGAGGAAGAAGAGGGTTTGGCAACAGCGGCAACTCAACTTGTCGCGATACTGCGGCTCGCGCAAATCACCAGCGGTCATGTTCCCGACATCGAAGGACGCATTGTCGCGTTGTCGCCAAATCCTAAACTCGATGCCTTGGACCGAATCGTTCGCGAGAACATTCGAGATCGCCAGATCATCGTCTGGTGTTGTTACCGTGAAAATTACCGGGCCATCTCTGTGCGACTGGCCGATCTTGCCCCCGAGTTAATCGTAGGCGGGATGACAACGGAGGAACGGAGTGACGTGGAGCAACGGTTCAACGCCGGCAAAACACGGCTGCTGATCAGCAACCCCGCCGTCGGTGGCCTCGGCCTGAACCTACAAGCGGCGTCACTGGCGATCTACTACTCGATGAATTACAACCTCGAGCACCGACTGCAGTCGGAAGCGCGGTGCCATCGAGCGGGAAGCGAGATCCACAAGAGCGTGACGTATGTTGACCTACTGGCCAAAGGGACCATCGATCGAGTGATCATGGGTGCGATCAGCGACAAGAAAAACGTGGCCGACGCGGTGGTCGATCTCAAGGGAGCGATAGGCGTATGAAAAACAAACGCTACATGACATGGGAAGAGAAACTAGACGACGGGGACAGTTCTTATCTGGTGCTAGACGCGACAAAGGGCGACAAACGACGGCACGTTCACTGGTCTGGCTACATGTGGAAGTTCGTAATACCGAGCGGGTAATTGTGCCCGCATCATTCAAGGGAGGTAGAGTATGAGGTATGGAGGGTTGCGTGGCGTTTGAGGGTTGACGCCACCCCCGAAGTCCATAGATTTGTACCCTCGGATACTGACAAACCCACCTACATCAAGGACTGGACAATGCCCAAGAAAGAGACTGAGCCCTCCAAGAATCTGCCCGTCAGCATCAGGGAAGACCTCCTCGCCGCACAGGCCGAGTCGATCGAGAATGTCACCCTTCCACGGGTGAAAATTATGGGGGCAGCCGCCTGTCTCTACGAATTCGGAGACACCAACGACACCGAGCGGTCGTTCACCGGAGTTATCCTCAACTACCACCCACGGAACGTGATGTGGGACAAGCCATACGGAGAGGAACGCGCCGAGGGAGAGGACTCTTCCCCGGCCTGCTCCAGTGTGAACAACGTGGTGGGTCACCCACGGCGTGGGTTCGAGCACAAGATGTTGGAGGAAACCGCCAACGGCACCGAATCCATCAACTGCAAAGAGTGCAAGTACGCGCAGTGGGGATCGAAGCGATTGATCTCCGAGAAGGGGAACGCCAAGGGTAAGGCGTGTACCAACCAGCGCAGTTTGTACATCATGATGGACGACCGCGCCACACCCGTCGAGTTGACGTTGCCGCCGACCAGTCTCGCCGGCTACGACGAGTACCTGATGTCGCTCGTCAACAAGACGCTGCCCGTCCAGTCAGTTGTCACCAAGTTCAGTCAGGAGAAAAAAGAGAAGAAGGGTTTGGAGTGGGCGCAGGCGACGTTTGAAATGGTGGCGGAGTTGGACGGCGAGCAGTTCACCAAGATCATGGAACTACGGGAGCAGTTCTCCGCTGTGATCGCGCCTGAGGATGTAGTGCCCGTACTCAGCGAAGAAGGCAAAGATTCTGACCTGCCCTTCTGATGCCATCAGAAGCGGTCATCCATGAAATAAGACAGCGGCTGGACTACGCTGGTGTGTTCGGTGATCTGCTTCCCTCAATGAGGGGGAGCGGCACCGAGCGCACGGCGCGGTGCATCTTCCACAACGACAAGTCTCCGAGCATGTCGATCAACGTGGAGGAGGGATTCTTCATATGTCACAACCCCGAGTGCGCTGCCAAGGGCGATGTGTTCACGTTCGTCATGCGGGTGCGGTCGCTCACCTTCCCCGAGGCGGTGCGCGAACTCGGCCGGCGAGTGGGCATCGATATCGACGCCCCGGAGCACCGCCCCGACTCTGACGCGATCGCTCGGCAACAGGAAGAACTATTGGCACGCTATCAGGCCCGGGCGCAGAAAGAGCCCGAGCCCGAGCGATACGTAGACGAGGCGCTCGTACTGGCGCACCACACCAAACTGATGAAGACCAAGTCAGTGGTCGAGGCGTTAACCGAGAAGCGGGGCCTGACTAGCGAGACGATGGAGGCGTACACCATTGGTTGGGACGGGGCCCGGTACTACATCCCGATCAGGGACGTCGAGGGCCGGTGCGTCAACATCCGGCGCTACCGACTGAGCAAGGGCCGGCCGCAGGACAAGATGATCAGCTGGCGTCAGGGCTTCGGGCAGGCGCGGCTGTGGCCGATGGAGGCGCTCGACCCCGACGTGGTGTGGTTGGTCGAGGGAGAGATGGACTGCCTGTTGGCGCTGCAGTACGGGATCAACGCGGTCACGACCACCGGGGGCGCCGGGACGTGGAAGGAGGCGTGGAACGAACTGTTCAAAGGCAAGACGGTTCACATCTGCTACGACCGGGACGAGGCCGGGCGCGTGGGTTCGCATCACATCGCCCACCAGCTACTGCCCTACGCCGAGGAGATTCGGATCATCCAGATTCCGATCACCGAACCGGCCGGGGCCGACCTCACTGACTACCTCCACGGTCACGGTCACGGCGTAGATGATCTACACCAGTTAGGAGAGGACGCTCCGGTTTTTACGGTCGAGGTGAATCGGGAAGAGATTGAAGAACCACCAGTCGAGATTCATCTCAGTGAGGCCAGCGAGGCGCAGTACTACAACAAGAAGATCAGAACTGAGACGATCGTAATCGGCAAAACCATGAGCCCGTACTACATCCCGAAGCGGGTGGAGATGCGGTGTTCGCTGCCGGGAGTCAAGATGTGCGAGCGGTGCCCCATGGCGGGAGAGGGGTACATAGAAAAAATTTTTGACTTAAAGGACGAGGAGGTCGCACAGTTCATCAAGATCACCGACGTTAAACGTGACCAGCAGGTGCGCCGTCATTTCGGTGTCCCGGCCAAATGCACTTACGTCAAACAGAACATCAAACAGGCTGAGAACCTCGAGGAATGCTCGGTGATCCCTGAGGTGCGCCGGACAACTGAGAAACACGAACACGTCACACGGCTGGGGTACTTCATCGGTCACGGCCTGCAGGCGAACCGTTCGTACATCATGACGGGGAAGATGGTGGCTGACCCGCAGACACAGCAGGCCACGCTGGTGATCCGGTCGGCCGACGAGAGTCAGTCAAACATCGACGTGTATCAGCTGTCCACCGAGGGCAAGGAAGAACTACGGAAGTTCCAACCCGATCGCCCTGACAGCGTCCACGCTCTGTGGCAGAAGGTCGATGAGATCTACGCCGACCTCGAGTGGGCCACTCGCATCTACCAGCGGCGCGATCTGATGCTGGCGGTGGATCTGGGCTACCACTCTCAGTTGGCGTTCGTGTTTCAGGGGGCGATGGTGGAGCGCGGTTGGATTGAGACACTGGTGATCGGCGACACGCGGACGGGTAAGAGCGAGACGGTCAAGCAGATGATGCGACACTACGGCGCCGGGGAGGCCACCAGCGGAGAGAACTCCTCACTGGCCGGGCTGATCGGTGGACTCCACCAAGTGGGCACGACGTGGCAGCTGCGCTGGGGGCGCATCCCACTCAACGATCGGCGGCTGCTGGTGATCGATGAGGCCGGCAACCTCCGCACTGAGCACATCGGGGCGATGTCCTCGATGCGCTCGAGCGGCGTGGCTGAGGTGACCAAGGTACACACCGAGCGCACCAACGCCCGCACGCGCACGATCTGGATCGCGAACCCCCGGTCCAACCAGCCGCTGTCCACATTTCCACAGGGGGTGTTGGCGGTCAAGGAACTGATCGGCGCACCGGAGGACATCGCCCGGTTCGACATCGTGGTTCCCACGGCAAGCTCCGACGTCGGCGCGGCGGTGGTGAACCAACCCAAAGAGGTCGGCCTACCCAAGGTGTTCACACCGGAGCTTTGCTACCAGCGAGTGATGTGGGCGTGGTCCCGACAGCGTGACCCGACCGACATGGCGGTGGACTGGGTAGGCAACGCGGAGAGGCTGATCCTCAAAAGGGCGATGGAACAGGGGGCCGAGTACCAGTACGCCATGGAGATCCCGCTGGTCGAGCCAAACGAGCAACGAATCAAACTCGCTCGGCTGGCCGTGAGCGCGGCGGCGATGTTCTTCTCGACCGACGAGGCGTGCCAGCGGGTGTTGGTGCGGGAAGAACACGTCGAGTTCGCGTTCCAGTATCTGGAGCGAATGTACAAACGTCGAACGATGGGATTCTCTGACTACGCCCGATCGAAGACTCGGTTGTACGTACTGCGGAGTCCCGAGAAGATCGACTTGATCGTCAGCCGGAAACACGGTGCCGACGAGCAGCTGTACGAGGGACGGCAGTTCACGCAGCGCGACCTGCAGGAGATTCTCGACTACGACGACAGAGACGAACTGCGTGACGCGATGACGACGTTCAGGGACTGTGGGTTCTTTTCCCGACAGGGGTCATCGTTCTATATCAAGACGCCAGCGGCGAACCGCTGGTTGCAGGACAGACTCAACGGGCCGGATGTGATCGACACGTTGACGGGCGCCATGTCAAATGGCGATGTGGCACCGGAAAAACCACCCTTCTAGAAAGGTTACTGACAATGGAGGCAATCGCAGTGGCGTATGGAGTAATGGTCGCGTTGACGTTGGCATTCAATTTTGGAGCGGCGGCGTTCCTTGATGAGCGTGACGACAACGAAGAAGGCTTGGCGGACCTGCTGGTTGAAGACGATGGGAAGTCTAAGCGGTTCGTTGAGGTGTTGGAGATCGACAACCCTGCTTGGCAGCGTCGGCTGATGGCGGGAACATGAGAACCAACGACGAGTTGTCCGCGTTGGTACTGCCGTGGGCCTACGAAGAACATCGCGACTGGTACGATGCTACGCTGGCTGTCGCGTCGAACGCCAAGTCGTTCCGTGTCTACCTACTGCGACTGGTCGAACGTCGCGTCGAGGAAGAGTCGGGGTTCATTCGCACGGTGCCGCTATCTGTGTTGGACGAGACGACCATCACGCGAACGGTTAAGTTCCACGGCAAGGAAATAGTGGTAGGTGGCATCAACCCGGTATCGTGGATGCAGTTAAATCAAGACAGCGATGCACTCGAGGCGTGGCTCGAGACGATAGACCTGTTTGATTTGGAGAAGATGTGATGTACACAGCGAGCTTTCCTCACGCGAACTACCTGCAGGTGGGTGAACTGGAGGAGACGGCAGTCACGGTGACCACGACGGGGCCACGGTTCGCCCGGGTGCAGTGTATGCGGTGCGGAATGCTCTGGGTTCCGGCGATCCACACGGTCACGGTGCCGGCCAGCTTCAAACTGAAAAACCTCCCTGCCGGAGCGGAGCTATCGACCATGAACATGGAATTGTCTCACGGGATCGATGGCTGGGACGCGATAGGAAGTGCGACCGGCAAACGTATAGGAATCACAGAACCTGAAACGTGGCGTTGCTGCCACCGTGGAGAACGACATTGATCACACAACCGTTGACGAGGGACGTGCGGGAACTAGTGGATGCGCTGGCGATAGTCGAGGCGGAACTCGGATTCCAAGTCTCGAGACTGCGTGTGCAGAACAGCGGCGACTCCGATCAGGAACGCGACCACCTGTTAGATCTGATGGGTGGCTACCTCGTCAGTTATCGATACATCGGCATCCTTAAGCGGTATCATGGCGGTCGCGTCGATCGACGCGAGTCGTCGGTGCCGCAAGCGGACGGTGACGGGCTCCGGCCCGCCGCCGTCGTTACTGACGAGGTGGAAGAATGAATACAGAAGTCACAACGAACGCGCCACTAGCCATGACCGACGAGGGTTACGCCGAGTGGCTCGCCACGCTGGGCAACGCCAGTATCGGTGGTAACGACGTCGCCGCTATCTGTGGACTGAACCCGTGGGCCAAGCCGGCCGACACATACGACCGGATCATGCGAACGGAGACGCGCCGGGTGAACCCCGCCATGCGACGGGGCATCATGCTGGAGCCGATCGTCGCGCACCTGTACGAGGAGCAGACCGGCCGGATGCTGCGAACGGCGGAGCATCGGATCAAGACAACCGACTCGGGTGTCCACCTGAGGGCCAACATTGATCGTGAGATCATCGCCCCCGGCAAACACCGTCCGCTGGAGATCAAAGCACAGGGCATGTCGGCGTACTCCAAACTGGAGGTCGATGGCATCCCGGTCTACTACTGGCTCCAAGGGCAGCATTACTCCTACGTCTGGGGCTCAAGTTCGTGGGCGTTCTGTTCACTCAACGCCGAGCGGTGGGAGTTGTGGTACAAAGATGTGGAGTTCGACGCCAGCCAGTACATGGCGGCGTTGGTCAAGGTGGAGGAGTTCTGGCACGAACACGTCGTCCCCCGCAAGAGGCCCGGTGCGTACCTGAAGCTGAGTGTCCAGATGCCGGTGACGGGCGACCAAACCATCGTCCAGCGAGAAGACCCCGACTGGGTAGCGGCGGTCAGTCACCTGAAGTACGCTCGCAAGGAAGCCGACGAAGCGGCCGGCCTCAAGAAAGAGGCGGAGCGGGACGTCAAGGAACTGATGGGTGACGACGAGACGGTCGTCGGCGGCGGAGCACGGATCACATGGAAACCGGCGCGGCGCCGGAAACTGGACGAGAAGCGCCTGCGGGCGGCGCACCCTGAGATCGAGTTGGATGAGTTCTTCGATGTCACGGAGAGTCGGACGTTCCGCCCGACGTTTGACGAATGATCGCCAAACTGCGGGACATGTGGGCGCGGAGTGAGCCAGAGGATCGTGAGGTAGCGCGGCTGGGTATTATGATGATCCTAGTCATGTGGTTCGGAATGATAATCCCTCTGGCGCTCATGGCAGCCTTCGGGCTGATCAAGTGATGGGGTGCCTCAATAGTGGTGAGGCGTCTTACTGGTTCGGGAACATCCACCTCAGTGGCCCGTGCAATCGGTCGTGCTACTTCTGCATCGGCCAGCACATGATGGCGCTCGACAAACTCAACGTCCTCGACACATGGCCGCTGCCGGGCCTCGATGATTTCGTGGAGCGGTGTCACCATCACGACGTTAAGCAGGTCAATCTGACCGGGACCAACACGGACCCGCTGTTGTACCGCCACCTGACAGATTACGCTTTGTGGATGCGACTGAAGATGCCGGGTGTGTCGCTGGGCCTCCGCACCAACGGGGTGGCAAACAAAAAAGCCATCGGCCTGTTCGACCGGGTCAGCCTGACGATCTGTAGTCTCAACCCGGCCACGTACCGTGAGATGATGGGGCAGGGTGACCCGCCCGACCTCGCAGCCTACGTGGCACACACCGACTTAAAGGTGAACGTCGTGATGGGACCGGAGAACTGGCAGGAGTTGCCGGGCTTAGTCGCGCAGTGCGAAGCCGCTGGAGTTCGGCGCATGAACCTGCGAGAGCCCTACGGTCAACCGCACGTCGGCAACCCGATGGAATACTGCCCGGTCGTCGGTGAGGTGTACGGGATGCCGACGTACCAGATCGGCAATCTACTGGTGACGTACTGGGACGTTCACTGGTGCGAAGTGGAGTCGGTCAACTTGTACGCCGATGGTCGGATCAGCGAAGAGTACGGGATCACCAAGGGGTGTTCGCCTGAGGGGATCGTCATGGATCAGACGCACTTCATTCACGGACGCCAGAGAGAGCAGTGGGTGACCACATGAATTGCGACATCTGCGGCGACGGCGCGAACACCTACATTTGTGGGAGGTGCGGCAACCACATCATCGGTGAGCCCGCCTCTTGCAAGAGTTTCGTCGGGACCAACGCGCGGACAGGGGCGGAGGAAGAGGCCGACGAGGAATTGTGCCCGCACTGCGTCAGGGAGATCACACCGAACAAGGGCCGCCCAGCATGATCGTCATCACGGTCGAGCACCTGCCCGGCGGTGACGCTCGCCGGAAGACCGTTATCGGTCGCGCCACTATCTCCAACGACGAGACTGGCAGCGAGGAACTGGGCAACTACCACGCCCATTTCTGGGAGTGGCGCAAGCCCGGCATGGGGCTGGTCAGACGGTCGCACGTTCTACAATTCGAGCGTATGGTTTACGGTGTCTGGGATCTGGTCAGAGTGGCCCTCTCAGACGCCAAAAAAGCGGGGGAAGAAATACAATTCTGACCGAGCACGCCCTCACCAACAAGGTGAAGAAATGGCTCGATGCGGAGCCTGACCTGTGGTTCGTCAAGATCGCCGGCGGCAAATTCCAGCGTCCCGGCATCCCAGATCTCCTGCTCTGCGTCCGTGGAGTGTTCGTTGCACTGGAATTGAAGGCGCCCAGCGGCAAGGGGAAATTGTCCGAATTGCAGAAATTGGAATTGGTGAAGATCCAACGAGCGCATGGCATGACCTATGTTTGCAACAGCTTAGAGGCGGTGAAGGCGGCGGTGCAGGACGTGAGAGATACAAAAATGGCGACAGAAAATAAAAACTGGGGGCACGGCCGGGCCTAACGAGAATTTTTTTTTGAAAAGTTCACAGCATCTGGAGACACCCCCCTCCAGTTTTTATTTTCTGTCGCCATTTTTGTATTCGGTGCAACGGATGGCAGGGTGGCGAAGATCGGTACATTGGCGTACTTTGAAATACAATTGAGGTTACTGGCATGAATGAGTTAAAGAACCCTGACTTCCACGCTCAAGCTGCGTGGGTTGGCTGGTGGTGCGGGGCCCGAAACCCGCCTGACATGATGGCGCACATGTCCGTGGCGGTCTGGGGGCAGCTGCGGAAGTTCTACCACATTTTCCCGACTCCATTCGCTGACAAACAGCAGCGAATGCATGAAAAAATGATGGCGAAGCAGACGCCGTCGCCGGTTAACAAGCCAAAGCGAGTCAAACGCCAACGGAGTGAGCACATCAAATAAAGGAGGAAGACGTGAGCTTGTGTGAACGTGCATTCTGTGTGAATGAGGCCATCGAGGGGACGGAGACGTGTGAGTGGCACACCGAGGGTTCGCTGAAGAGTCGGGCCCCTGAGTTGGAGGAAGAGCATCGTGGCTCGCGCCGGGTAGGCGCGGAGGACGTCGCGCTCGACGCGCCGCCGTCGAGGGTTGAGGTGTCGGCTGCTGCTGCCAAGGTGCTGGGCTTCGAAGACGCCGAGTTACTCCGACGTCAGGTCAAGGCAGAGGTGGAGGCGGAGATCGGCAACGCCAAATTGCTAATCCAGCGCGACATCGACAACGTCCGCTACTACCTCAAAGAGATCGAACGGGATTTGGAGCGGTTGCCATGACCCCCGAAGACCACGCCGATAAGATCGGAATCAAGGCCGACGAATTAAACAAGCTGATCGCGGAGGCCTGTGTGGATCACCCACACCTCAAGGTTGAGTTGTTCACGACCGATGTTCGCTCTGCCGTCTCTCGTTACCCCCGCCCGGCAGTACGGGTAGAAATATCGGTGGTCTTATGATCCGCAATATTTTCTACGGCAGTCTCATCGTTCTCGCGATCCTACTTGGCATCCAAGGCACGATGATGTTCCTCAAGGTCAACCGTCAGGTGATCGCCGCCTGTCAGTTGATCGACTCGACCGTCACCACGATGGCCGAGTGCGAGGTGCAGCGTGACTCGCTCAAGGTCGAGGCGAAGCGACGGCTGGCCGAGGTCCGCGTGATGGTCGGCGCCGAGTTAGACACCCTTGCGGCCAGCTTCGACTCGGTTACCTCACGGGCGGGCTCGACGGCGGTGCGGATCGAAGGGCTAGTGCGAAGGTGGGCCGATACGACGAAGGCAAAACCATGAGCCCGAAGCTCCGGTTGCGTCTAATCCAGTGCGACGATGGCTCCCGCCGGGTAGAGAAGGCTGGCGATAAAGAGCGCCACCAAGCCAAAGCGGGCGCGGCCTTCTATGCGACTTGTATGGTGTGCCAGCAGAACATTGGCCACGAGCCGTTCGATGAAGTGAAGCCGCGCTCGGCGACGAGTAGTCAGATGGCTCACCGGGACTGCGCCCTCAACCCAGCTACCCACACCAAGAAAATTCAAGACGGGAGGACGATGTGAGGAAGGTTCTCTCTTACGACGTTCTCTCCAATCTCTCGTTCGCTCTCATCGGTGGCGCGGTGCTGTGGCAGGCGCATCCGATACGGGGTTGGATCGAGACTGGCGTCTACGATTTCACGCCGCTGTTCTTCATGCTGTTCATGGTGGCGGTGGCGCTCAGTAGTGGTGAGTACCACACCGATGATTCGCGCCCGGCGCACTACGACGTGATGTCGATGTACGCCATCGGTATGTACCTGTTCCTGTACGCGATCCTTGGGCCGGGTTGGTGGCCGCTGGTGGCTGCGCCGATCATCGTTGTCGCCTCACGGTGGCTCCGTATGAAGCAACTCGACGTCCCGATGGAGAACAAAATTGGTGGGATGTTCCTCGCTGTGTACGGTATTGCGTTTCTGTTTCACTGGCAGGAGTGGCAGCTACTCCTCCTTAGTGTGGCTACGTTTTTCATAGGGTTGCAAGTCAGACCTAAACATCACGCCGAATGGCACTTCTTCGCCGCTGCAGGACTGGGGGCCTTATGGACCGGATTAAGCTGAAACTTCTTCTCTTCTACGGGGGCGCTGGCGCCGTGGGTTACCTCGTCGGTGGCCCGTGGTGGAAGTCGATACTAGCCGGGGCTCTCTGGGCCGTCATGTTTCTGGCGGCGGAGGCCCTCTTCTCCAAACCCAAGGCCAAGATCGTGGTGATGCACGGCACCGACATCGAGCCGGGCGACACCATCTGTATCCGCGACCGGGAGTACACGGTGCTCGCCTCCGAGGGCGACATCATCACCATCGACAGGCCGCTTGAACCTGAGGCTTGACAGAATATGTACCTTTGATTAGGTTGCTTGGTAGATGGTTACTGGCTTAGAGAGGAGCAGGGAATGAGCGTAGAGATCATGAAGGACGAGCGGAGTGGGCAGCAGATCATGTTCTGCAACACCAGCGACTGGGCCTTCGGCCCCGTCTTCTCCGACGACGAGAGTGCCGAGGGGTTCATCGCATGGCTGCACGTTGACCCGCGCTCTCTAGATGAGGCCGAGTTGTCGCGCAAGGTGGCCGATTGGCGGGCGGCGAAGCCCCGGTGGAAGTGCGAAGACTGCGACACCAAGTTCAAGTCTCCCTTGGACGAGTGCCCCGAGTGCGGCGGGTCCGACATTTTCCCAATCGTTCCCAAGGAAGTATCGGACGACGTCTCTCGTAACATGACTGGCGTCATGCTGGGCCAGCGGGGGCCACGCCGATGATCATCCAAGTCTCACGTCTGATTCTGCGAGCGAACACCGACCGCCTCATGGCCGACGTCGAGCAACACATCGTTTCGAACGCCGAGGATTCGGCTGAGTTCTACAACGTGAACTGGGACAAGGTGTCCGACTACATCAGCAACGTGACCGACGCCATCGGTGGCCTGCCGATAGACGAGCGAGGCAACACCGTGCTGTGGTCCGACCACCCGGTCGCCAAGCTCATGGAGATGGACGAGCCCTGCTACGATTGGTCCGACGTTCTGGACGAGTATCGCAACCGGGCCCGAAAAGAATTTTTGGATTTTCGAACCGAGTTTCTCCGTATGGTATCAGACAACGGACGTGAATTTGCGAGGTCTGTATGAACAAAGATGCTCAGAGTCTTCTCTTTGAGGCGGCGAGCGAGTTAAAGGCCGCAAGCCCTGCTGGTCCGTTCGAGATCGGCATGGCGATCACCAGCGCCGTCACCGCGCTCTGCCTCGCGCTCGAAGACATCCGAGCGCAGCTGGCTGTATCGGACAAGAAGATCGAAGTAACCAACCGGGATGGGAACAAGATTCTTCTTTCGTCTGACACTATTCAATCTGTCAAGCCGAGCATCATGGTCGTTGACACCGACGTGGTGCCTGACTGCAAGAAATCTTTTCCAGAGGCGGACGCCGGGGTGCATGACGGTTCGGTGATTTCGTTCAAGCGAGACGTAGATAACGTCTTGGCTCTTGAGACGGTCGAGGAGATCAAGGGGTTGATCAATGGGTGAACAGTACATGATTTGGTCGCACGAACATCGCATGTGGTGGCGACCGAACCACCAAGGGTACACGAAGAACGTCAAAGAGGCTGGCCTCTACGACGACGTGGCCGCATTGAGGATTCACGTCAACGCTGTGCCGCACGGCATCGAGGTCGCCGTGCCGGAAGTGACGGCCCGTCGTCATGGCACGAACGTCGTGTTCAACGCTGACCCATGGCCGTCCAATGGGTGAGGTCGCTAACGATATGCTCGATGGCCTGATGTGTTCGTGGTGCGGTACGTACTTCGAGAAGGCCCATGGCTTCCCCGTCCTGTGTGTGGCGTGCGACGACACACGCCGGGCCGACGTCCCCGAGTTATCGCCCGAGGTACAGCGGGCGACCGTGAGGGAGATCCGATGATCCGAGTCAAACTAGTGCCTGAAACGAAGGTGGGTGGTGGAGACTTCGAGGGCGAGACTCCCGCTGTCTTCCGGCCGGCGCACACAATCATCACGGTGGACGCCGCCGGGCACGCCGATTTCGTCGCCATCCTGCGCGAGGCTCGGTACGGTACGATGCGGAAGCGAGTCGGCAAGCAGACATTCGACGCCGAGGCGATCACCGAGTTAAAGAGAGTTGAGGAGGCGAGCGCGTCCATCATGGGGTTGCTGGCTTCCCTCGCCCTGACTGACGAGGAAGAGGGGACGGCATCATGACAGCATGGCGCGTGACGTACTATCATGCAAACGGGAGGCACATGGGGCCCGATACCGACATGTTTTACACGGACAAGGAACGGGCGTTCAAGTGCGGCCTGATCTGCACCAAGGACGTCGAAGGCACTACCTTCAAGGTGGACGAGATCTCGATCGCGAGTTAAAGACCTAAGCCAAGTCTCTAAACTGGCCACTCGAGGGGCGCCGGAGTCGGGCGTTCATCCATAAAATTCGACCTGTGCTGGGCATCACATCCTCTGCCCACTTTCCCCTCTTGACAGAATATGTGCCATTGATTACCTTGTGCCTAGCGTGAGGGGCGGGCCTTTGATTGGACTGCAAAGCCTTGACGGGGTTCGTCACTCATCGCACTGATGGTTACTGACTTACTTAACAGCAAGGGGGCACGATGTTTTCACTCGAGCAGGTACACGGCAACGGCGCGATCGTCCTGAAGGTGGAGCCGGGCACGATCCTCCGGCTGGCCGACGGGATGCGGTTGCGGCGCGGCACCAGCGGCTATCAGGTCACCTCAAACGGTGACGGCAAAGCCGTGATCTTCGCACTGGCTGGCGTCATCTGCACCGGACCACATCCTGACGCGAACAAGGCGTTCATCAGGGTAGAGTACAAGCAGCAGGTGATTGACCTCGACGGGACCGTCAGTGAGATCGTCCCCGACCACAACCGCAACGTGAAAGTGGCCCCGGTGAGACAGTTCGTCCGGTACGGCGAGGACACGACGCCTGCGGTGATGTTGTTCGACTACAGCGACATCGGTATGCCGAATCAGTGGAAGGTGTCACCACACGGACCCGACCGGCCGGACGAGGACATGGATTGGTATGACAGCGAGGAAGAGGCGCAGGGCGCGGCGAATTTCTACGTCGCACAGATGGGAGGTACGTCGTGACCGAGATCACCACTGGCCAGCTGGAGCAGCAAACTGTCCAGCACTATGGCAAGAACGAGAATGTCACTCAGCACATCGGGTTCCGTGTCCATTCGGACCACACGGTGTCATTCAGCGCCGTCGAATCGATCAAGCCATACGGCGAAGAGAGAGAGACTAAGCGTGTCAACACGTTTGCCGAGGTCAACGGGATGGAGGCACACTATGCTGTGGAGTTCGCGACTAAACTCCTCAAGGCTGCGATCATTGCCGAGGCCAAGGCGGACGAGGCCCGTAAGAACAAGGGCTGGGAGGACACGATCACGGAAACGTCCGAGGTCGCTCGCTACGGCCGGGCGCACAAAACGAGTTAAAGGTTCGAGTCAAAGTCCTGAGAGGTTGGGGGGCCAGAGCAAGCGCACTGGGAATGGGTGGGTTCGATTCCCCCCTCTGGTTCCTCAACTTCTCCTCCCGGGCCGGTACACGCGACTGGGAAGGCGGGTTCGATTCCCGTCCGGTCCACTCGAGGAAATTGGGGGTTGCGCTGGTATGCACCATTGATTACCTTGTGTGTAGCAACGGTTACTGACTCAACACTCGAGGGGGACACGATGGCACTGGTACAATTGGACTACGAACGGTTGCAGGCCGAGGACGTCAGGGGCGTTACGGTGAACACGCTGAATCACCTCTGGAGAAGTTGTCACAATCGGATCTTCCATGTCAGCGGAACCTCCGAATCGATTCGACAGGCAAGGCAGGACATCGACGTGGTCAACGCCGAGTTCAGCCGGCGGTACGCAGCAGGGATGAGCACCGTAGTAGTGTAAGTAAGGAGGGGGCGAAGGTGACTGACCGCGCGACTGAGTAGTCCTCGCCCGGTGTGGGTTCGATTCCCACCGCTTCCATTAGCAGCAGGTGGTTCATTGTTGGTGGCTAGGGGACTTTCCATCAGGGCTCCCATACGGGAGATTCCGGTGCCTCGTAGACTGAGAAAGCAGTCGTGTCACCAGCAGTCAACCACCTCCAAAATTGGCCCTTGACAAGATATGCACTATTGATTAGGTTGGTTGCAGATGGTTACTGACTCACTGTAGCAAAGGGGAACACAATGAAGATCAAGATCCACTGGCTGTTCACGGGCGAGCCCGGTGATGCGACAGAGGGCGGTTACTGGGAGAGCATGGAAGGTCGCTTCACGATTTCACCGAATTTCCGTAGCACGGTGTACCCCGATTCGTATTCGGTACGGGACAACCTGAAGGATCAGGATTATCGGTATCAGGACACGGTGCGGGAGTGCAAGGAATGGGCAACCAGTTTGATCGAGCGGGAACAGCAGGGCAGGTAGACGAAGGTTACTGACTCACTGTGGCAAAGGGGAACAAAGTGGACAAGCTAGACGAACTCAGGGCCGAAGTGCTGCGGACGAAAGCCATTTACCGGGCAGCGAAAGCGCGCCACGCCGAAGCCTTCAGCCTCGGCCAAGGCAAGCTGGCGGCGAGGGCTGCACTGAGTGTCGCGACTAGGAATTGCAACAACGCCATCACGGCGAGAGATGAGTACAAACGGTCACTCGAAGGTTACTGACTCACCACAGCGAAGGGGAACACGACATGCCGATCCACCTCACCGCCTTCATCAACGAGGCCAAGACCTTCGACAGCATCGACGCCGTCCAAGGCTATCGCATCCGGCACCGCATCAGCTACGCCTTCGATGCCGCACTAGGGACCGACGACCTGTACCGCCTGTTCCGCCCGGCGACCAACCCGGTAGACAATTACCCCGGTCACTACATCGTCAAAGGTGGCTGAAGAGAACACTTGACAAGATATGCACTATTGATTAGGTTGGTTGCAGATGGTTACTGACTCACAACAAAGTAAAGGGGGCAAGAATGGTACTGATGGAGATCGTGGTGCGGCTCGAGGTTCCCTCTGGGCTGATCACCGATGAGCAGGCCAACGAGGCCGATGACGCGCTCACTGAACTCAACCTGAGTGATGTGGTGTATCAGACGGTGCGGTCGGCGGTGAACACACGACGTGGCCTCGAGAACGTGCTGGTCAACGTGTCCAGCGTGGACGAGGGGGGCTTCTAATGAGCGTACTCCAACTTGGCCTCAGCGATCAGGCGTGGGCCGTGGCGCACTTGGTCGTCCCTCGCATCGAGGAAGCGATGACGGAGTGGGACGAGCCGGGTCTGGCGATCACGGAGTTCCTAATCCGGCCGTGGTCTAACGGCAGGGAGAAGGGGCTGACCTTCATGCGGCGCCGGCCCGGCTACACTCAGGCACTGGCGGTGTTCCAGCATCGGATCAGCGACAGCATCATCGTTTGGGAATTCAAACTGCCGAGCCACTTCTGGGAGGACGTGGTGCGGCCGGAAGATCTCGAGGAAGGCGTGGCGGACCAGCAGTACCGCAACCCGGCCCTCGAGGCAACGTGGGGCAACATCGGACAAGCGGCGGAGTACATCATGCGGACGCTGGCGCCGGGAGAGATCTATATCTGAGGGGTTGACAGGATATCAACCATTGATTACCTTGTATCCAGCAACGGTTACTGACTTACTACGAAGCAAGGGGGACACAATGGGCATGGCACAACAGATACGGCTCGAGGCGGAGATGGACATCATCGAGGCACTGACCCCGCCGGCCGACTGGGACAACCAGAGCGAGACGGCCTTCAACAAGCAGGCCCGGTTCATGGGCGCCGTTGTCGGTCGCATGGCGACTAGGTCAGACGCTCGAGAACGGAAGAACGCGCTGGCGCGGTTGATGAAGCGGGGCGAGGTGGTGTCGTGGCGCAACTACGGCAAGCGTAGTAACTACGCACTGGCCGAAGAGAACGCCCGCGCTCGTCAGGTGATCAGGCGGCGCGTCCGGCGAGAGTACGAAGAGTCGCGCGATCAACAGGTCGAGGCGCTGGCACTGGCGACGAACCTCAACGATAGAGCGGGCGAGATCGTCAAGGCGCTCCATAAGGCCGGCTACGCCATCGTGCCGCGCGACAACATCCGGCACACGCAGTACTACCTCCCGAGGAGGGATGAGGCGTAAGGCACACGACGGTCGGCCTGAGTCACCGATCGTCTCCCCCGGGGCCAGTGGCGGAACATGGCGCTGGTCCCAAGGCGCCTCAGCTGGGGCGCCAGACTCGAGCAGGATTGGAGGCTTGACAGGATATGTGTAGTTGATTAGGTTAGTCGTAGATGGTTACTGACTCAACACTCGAGGGGGACAAAATGAGATACTACATGACGGTCAACAACGACGCGATCGAAGTGTCCGACATCGACACCAACAAAGTGCTGGCGCGGATCACCACGGTCGAAGAGTACAACGCATTCATCGTCTTCCGCCGGCCGGACTACTTCATGTGCTCGAGTTCGCTCGACTTCCCCGAGGACAGCACGAACGATCAAGACATCATCGCGCTGTGCCGGTCGCTGAGAGAGAGGGGTTGACCAATGAGATACGCTGAATGGACACGCCACAAGGCGCTGGCCCGAGGTTTCCCCAGTCATGAGGACGCGATCAAGTACGGCCGGGGGCTGGGTAACATCATCGGCCACAGCTGGCGCGTGGAGCCACGGCGCAACGTGGACGTCCAGACCGGCATCGGCCGGCAGACGTTCATCATTCATAACTACGGCACGCCGGTGTCGCTGTACCTCGAGTGCGTCACCACCGAGCCGGCCGAGGTCGAGCCCGACGAGCCCGAGTGGGCCGACGTCGAGGCCGACCAGCTGGCGCCGGGGGACTGATGACCACGCAAACCAAGCCGGCACGCGACAAGACTCGAGTGTACCTCGAGTACTGGGGCAAGCAGATGCGCGCCGGCGTGCGGTGGTGGAGCATCACGGTAGAGTGGTGGGGCGAGAATCACCACACGGGCCCGCAGTGGTGCGGCCAGTGCTTCTGTGTGACGAGTGAAGAGATCGCCCGGCGGTGGCCGGACGCGATCGAAACGTGGGAGGCTTGATGGCAGCGGATCAAGTGGCGATCACCTGTCCCGACTGCGCGACGAGCTACGCCATCGAGCGGTGGATATACGACAACATCACGTCCGTCTACTGCCCGACCTGTGGCAGGGACATCCTGCTGCCACTGGGCAAGCGGATCGAGGAATCGAGGAAGTCTGATGGCTGATCGAGAAATGACCGAGGCGGAGTTCGAGGCACTGAAACGCAAGTGCTTCAATCTGGGGATGCAGGTCGGCGAGAGTGAGGGCCTACTGCAGGCGAGCATGATTGTCAGTGAGGTGCTGACTGAGCAGGTCGGCGGGCTGGGCGGCGGACGCCTCGCCACTGAGGTGGCCCGCCGGATACAGGAGCGGAGTCAGGCGGTGCAGACGCTGACGATGCTCTGAGGATCGCGTGTAACGAACGATCGCGCGATCGCGCGACTCGATGGTTGCCGGCGTTGTTCGTGTCGAGTTAAAGGCGACCTCGAGTTAAAGGCGAGTTAAACCCATCCGAGTTAAACCCGAGTCAAAGTCCTGTGGCGTTCCCACCACACTTTTATGTTGCGCCGACGCCACGGCAAAACGCGAGGGTGTCGCGCCGCCGCCACGGTATTTTGCGAAGTTGTTGCGTGAGCACCACATATGGCGTCGATGCAACATTGTCGCATTCTGCCGTGGCGCTCGAGCCACACTTTCGCATTTCGCCGTGGGATCGACGCCACACCGATGTTGCGTCGGCGCTACGTTGCGTCTCCGCCACATAGCCCTGTGGTTTCGACGCTACATGTGGTGCCGGCGCGGCACTTTCCCTGCACAAGATTCGTGCCACATCTATGGCACATACCTTGCAATAGCCAGAGCAAGTTCTATGCCATAGTTAAGATATGCATAGTTGGCACGCCTCTTGCTTCGCGCGTTCATTATATACAGCAGGCGCCAGCCGGCGCCAGCAGGCGCCAGCCGGAAACCGCCTAGGCAATGGCTTTGCGGCTGGTATACCCCTAGAACGCCCGAGGTTGCCGTCTAACGGATGTTTATGTCCTACCCATACTAGTACACCAACCTCCTGCCGTTCGGACAAGTCGTTACAGGGCAATGACTTACAAGGCCGTATTTTCGGGACATAGTATATTTGTGACCCATAACCCGAAATAGCCTATACCTAGGCCTTGAAACTCAGGTATTGCGTTATCAGCCATGGATAGTTAACTTATTCCCTCACAGAATAGGCCCGGTCCCATGGTGGTGAAACACCGACAGCCGCGCCGCTTGAAACGCCCCCCGACTCTCCGCCTCACTCGAGGCAATGTTTCATCCTTCGTTCATTATATGCCGGCGCCGCTTGCCGGCTGTGCCCTAGCGTTAGCCGCTAAGGCGAAAGGCTACTGACCTATGACTGACTACGACAGCAACGGCGCTCCCGAGTATTGCTACCCTGACGGTACCGGCGCGCCGCTCGATTACTTCGGCCAGCGAAACGACTTCACGCTGATGCCGGCAGAACGGGACCACCCATGCTACGCGCTGACGGTTGGACCGCGCGGTACCATAGAAACAATGGATTGGGAAACGCGCGGCACTGGCTCGCAAGCAATGCTTTCTCTTATCGGCTCCCTGATGCGCAACGGCACTATCCCAAACGGCTGGGACTTCTAAACTCACTACACTCGAGGGCGCCTATCATGGCTACTGTTTACGAGATCATCACCGACAGAATTATTGCAGCAATCGAGACTGACGGCACGCTACCATGGCACAAGCCATGGCGCGCCGGCACAGCGGCGCCGGCCAACTTGAAAAGCGGCAAGGCGTACCGAGGGATAAACGTCTTCCTGCTGGGAATGCTTGGCTACTCCTCGCCTTACTTCGTTTCCTACAAGCAAGCGAAGACGTTAGGCGGTCAGGTTCGGAAAGGCGAGAAAGGTTCGCCCGTTGTCTTCTGGCTGTGGCCCGATGAAAAGAAAAAGGCCGCAGCAGCCGCAAAGGGAAAGCAGGCCTTCCCCATTATGCGCTACTACACAGTGTTCAATGTCAGCCAGTGCGACGGCATAAGCCACAAGCGGCTGACGGAATGGCAAGCGGCTGAAGATGCTGCAGCCGGTCAGACCCATGATGCCATCGAATCAGCAGCCGCAATAGCAGCCGGCTGGGAAGACGGCTGCAAAGTAGAACATGGCAAGAGTCAGGCGTATTACTCGCCATCGGCTGACGCTATCGGAATGCCGAACCTTGACGCATTCGAAACGGCGCCGGCGTACTATTGCACGCTCTTCCATGAGATGGTACACGCTACCGGCCACAGCAGCCGGCTTGACAGGTTCCCAGCCGACAGCGGCGCACAGCCGTTCGGGTCGGAATCATATTCGCAGGAAGAATTGACTGCAGAGATGGGCGCCAGTTTCCTAGCAGCAGAAGGCGGCTTGCCGCTTGATAGCTTCATCGATCAGTCAGCCGCCTACGTAGCCAACTGGCTGCAACGGTTGAAAGGCGACAGCAAGTTGGTAGTAACAGCAGCGGCGCGCGCACAGAAGGCCGCTGATCTCGTACTGGGTCGCACGTTTGAATAATCTTCACCATGGGCGCGCCGGCAACGGCGCGCCGGGAGTTCCTACCGTGTCTGTTCCTGTCTTCGCGCTGTTCATTGTTCTACTGGTATGTTTTGCCGCTTGCGTTATCGCCTTAGCTATTCGCGACTGACTCACTCAAGAAAACGGCGCGCCATGATGCGCGCCGGAAAGGTTACTTGACTCATGTTTTCAATCGCCCTGACTCTCGCTGCTGCTGCTTTCTTCCACATGCTTCGGACTGTCATCGTGCTGGCTGATGACCGGCGCATCGCGCGAGCCGCGCGCCCTGCTGGCCGTTGCCTGACTCGCGCCGTCCGTCCCGCTGGCAGGATTAGCCGGCGCGCCGTTTCTAGCCTGACCGGTACCTTTCATACGGTCGAGCCGTTCAAGCCATTCGCACGACCGCTGCAGTCGTTCTAATGTCAAACGACAACAGCGTGATTGCATACGAGGGCGTCAGCCGGATTAACGGCGCGCCCATTGTCGTCATCATATCCGGCATACTCGAGCCATCGAGCAACGGCAAAACTGGCGACATGCTACAGGCGTATATCCTACGGTCCGATATACCGCCCCTCGAGGCGCTCGAGACTGGGAAAGATTCCGCCATTTGTGGTGGCTGTCCCTTTCGCAAGGCGCTGCGTGGTGGTTGTTATGTGAACGTAGGACAGGCGCCGCGCGGCATTTGGGAATGCTACAAGAACGGCGCCGGCTACGAGTATTGCACTGACCCGGCTTCTCTCTTCCGGCGTACTGATCGCATCAGGCTAGGCGCCTACGGTGACCCGGTAGCGGCGCCGCTCGAGATGTGGCAATCTCTCGTCAGTCATTCCGCTGGCTGGACTGGGTACACACATCAGTGGCGCGCGAAGATGGCGCGCGGCTTCTCTTCCATCCTGCAGGCATCGTGTGACAGTATAGCCGATCAGGAAGAGGCAACCGCGCGCGGCTGGGGAACCTTTCGAGTCTCCGCCTTAGGCGATCGCGACACAGTGCCCGGGGAATTCTACTGCCCAGCGCCGGCCATCGATTGCCGGGATTGCCTCCGTTGCGACGGCGCCAGCGGCGCGGCCGTACTGATAGAGGCACATGGCAGCGGCGCCGGCAAGGTGGCGCCATGACTCCCTACTATAGCCGCTGGCTCGGCATCCCTTACCCCGCTGCGCGACACATAGAACGGCGCGCGGCCCACACCACCACTACGGCGCCGGTGGAGGACCGGCGCCCAATACGCCCCCGTAACGCGCGACCCGCGCGCCGGGTCACAATCCTACCGGCGCCGCCACTACCGGCGCCGTGTGGCCAGCAAGGCGTCGAGCGGCGCGGGCTCGACCGACTGGCTATGTACTATGGGCCTTGATTAGTCGCGCGAGATGCGGCGCCGGAATGGACCCGGCGCCGCCCGTGCGTCTCCACCTTTTTCGCGGCGCCGCTCGAGGACCGGCGCCGTCTGGCACGCCCCTTGCATGCTACAGCAAGGGGCGTGCCACAGGCTCGAGATTGGACAAAGTCCAATCCCAGCATTTTTTTTGCGCGGAGCGGGGGGCCCAGCTGGGCGCAAAAATAGTGGAATTCTTGGATTGGGGGTTGCGAAAAATTTGAGTTTTTATGAGTCTTATGTATCTGGGATGACTCTCTCTTCTCTTCTTCTATTGGATATGTATAGTATATAAGGGTAGTGAGTAAGTTGTCTTTCCTTATATAGAGCGAAAAAGTTGCACCCCTAGATCATTTAGGGCAGCGCCTAGTTGCGAACCGGGTTGAGGCAAGGAATGTGCACCCCGTGGAAACCGCCCGGCCAGCAACGAAGAGGTGTGAGGGAAGGGCTGAGATAGCATACCTTACACGGAGGCGATTCGGCGGGATGGATGCCAGAAGTAGATCCCCTCGCCGGACGTAGTGCTGGCCCACTTGGAGGGCTCGGTTGGAGTGCCGGGTTACCGTGTACGACCAGCTAGGGAACGGGGAACAGCCGTGGATATGACCCGAGGGCGGTGGCGTGTGGACGAGAAGAAGACGGAGGAGGTGGCACTGGCGACCGATCAGCCCCGAGCGTGGGAGGGGGCGGATGGGAGTTGCTTCAAGGGTGTGCCACGGACGGTGATGTCGTGGGACGAACGGTTACTGATGAACCTGTGGGCGATAGCGGAGGAGTTTGACGATGATGACGACTAAGCAGTTGGCTGAGATCGAACTACGAACGAACTCGGCCAAGCCGGGCCCATCGTCAAGCCGACTCAGAGACACGAGATCACGAGTCGGTACGGCCCGGAGATAGGAGACGGATGATGTCAGAGGAGTTCGTAAGAATCGGAATGCACGGCACATGGTATCCCGAACACGGGACGCTGTACGTGGAAGGTGGCAAGGTGTCCTTGCCTCGAACGAAGCACCGGGACGCTGCCGTGTCTTTGGTGAAGCAGTACGAGGATAACGGGTTGCTACCTTGCTGTGACTGTGGGATCGTGATGACGAAGACGGATGTGGCCGGGAGTCGATTCGCAGGACGGTACTGCCCGATCTGTTGGGCGAAGTACCAGAAGGCGAACAGTCAGAAGTGCCTGATTTGCTCGGCCCCGAGATGGCGTTGTTGCTGCTGAACAGGAGGAAAGCCGATGTGGAGCAGAGGAGACGTAGCATACGTGACGCTGCCGGATGGAACGGTGTGCGAGGGAGTGATCTCCTGCATCTCCGACGCCCACCTGCCACAGGACAGGGTGACACGATGATGCCGGACTTCACATCGATGCCGCTGGGAGCCGTCACCGTGACGAAGCCGATGAGGCAAGCGATCCTGAGTCACTCAGATTTCGAGTGGGCGGTCAGGTCGCTGGCGCTCAGACTGACAACGTGGCTCCCGCCGCACAACGCGGGGCCGGAGTGGGTCACTCCCCCGAGGAAGATGGGGCAGAACCAATGACAACAATCCACGATGAGCTTTTCGGGTTGAATTTCTGCCCGGCGTGTGGCAAAGAGGCGAAGAAGGCGGTGGCGCACTGTGTGTCATGTGGCGTGGACTTCAGTTCGGTCCTGCGGGTGCTGGACGACTCGACGCCGGACCCGGTTGAGACAGGGATACTGCGACTGCGGGAAGCGGAATACAAAATGTTGGAGGAGCGAGTGGAGACACTGGAAACGCGAATGCTGGGGCTACTAGCGAAACTTATCGAAATGGGAGTGGACATCCGATGAGTCAGAACGCGAAGGTGTTTCTTGGGTTGATGGCTATCGGGCTCCCGTTGTTGCTCATGGTGTTCTTCATGTTCTGGATAGAGTGGCGTCGATGGGAAGGTGGGACGCGGAGAAATCCGATGACCGATAAACCACGTCCGCCAAGGGTCGAATGCCCCGACTGCCATCTGAAATATGCCAACGACAAAGTGTTGGCTATGCACCGGGAGCATTGTGACGGGCTTGACCGATCACTGAGAGAGTCCGCGGTGATCATCCCGCTCGGTGAGGAGGCCCACGTTCCGCTGTCGGTTGCTCGCAAGGCGCTGGAACGCGAACGACGGCTCGACTGCGAGGCGATGTGCGTGTTCTGCGCCGATGGCGACGTGCCGGAGCGGCATAAGCGCGGCTTCTGGATACACGGTGGGTACAGCATGGTCTGTCGCGCCAGCCCTATCCGTGAGAGGAAGACCGGATGACCGCCGCCACAGACAGGACTCTCCGCACCGCCTATGTGCGCTACGACCGCCTGACAGCGTGGGGCTGTACCCAGCGTGGGCGCCCGTTCGATGCGGGCCAGATGAACATGGCGTGGGAGATCTACCAGTGGGAACTCGAGGAGGCGGGGTATGGACGGATCGCCTGACAAGGACATCGGCAAGGCGATGGAGATCCGCACGGGCGCCGGCCGGCCGCGCAAGCTGACGGAAGAGAAACTGGAAGAGGTCGTCGCCAAGGTACTGGAGGGGAACTTCGTCGCCACCGCCGCGCGGGCGTGTGGGATCAGCGAAGGCGGATTCCACCACTGGATGAAGTTGGGCCGCGAAGTGTACGCGCGTCTCGAGAACTACGAGATAAACCGCCAACCACTGGTGGAGAGCGAGGTCATCTACATGGACTTCGCCGTGGGTGTGGAGACAGCACGGGCGATGGCCGAGACGGACATGGTCAACAAGGTCACGACGTCGGCGATCGAGGACTGGCGGGCGGCGGCGTGGTGGCTCGAGCGGGTCCACGCCGGCCGGTTCGCCCGGCAACAGCGACTCGAGACGACGGTCAAGGGTGACCCGGACAACCCGATACAGGTCGAGGTCAGCGCCAAGGATACATTGGTCGAGCGGCTGACGGCGATAGCGGAGCGCCGGACGGCGGGCGAGGCACTGATGCCCCCGCGAGAGGACGATGTGACGATCGAGGATGCGGAGATAGTCGATGAGTGACAGGAAGCCCCCGGCGCTCTGCCCACACTGCGGCGGCTGGCATTCGACGCGCCCGGCGCCACCCGAGTACGAGTGGGACTTTCACTGTATCTTTTGCGGACTGGCCTCAGACGGAGTAAAACATGGACGAATTCTGGATCGTGATGATCGATGGGACGCAGTTCGCGGTGGCCAACGACCAGATGCCTCGCGAGTTGCAGCGAGTGTGGAGTCACGTCAACCCAGATCCAGATCAGATGGTTTGGATGACCGACCTTGATGGCAGCGACGTGGGGTTCAGGATGGGATCGTCCGTCGTAGTGTGGTGGAGCACCCCCGAGATCCGCGCCAGCAACGCGAAGATGGCGGCGGACTCAGAGCCAAAGGACTGGGAATGATCACTTGCGGACGGAAATGGCGAGGGATGCGGGCAGGCTGTGCGTTGAGCCTAGGGCACGACGGCGATTGCGACGGATTCCCGCCCATAGAGATGTCGCCGCTGGGTAAACTGTACGCGGAGGGAACGGCGCGGACGTTCCGGTGTACTTCAACCGGGCATGTCGAGATGGCAGCGTACTGGGTGCAGCCGGGCGACACAGTGGAGGTGCCGAGCGGCATGACGCTGCCCCGAGGTAAGATGGTGCCGGGCGTGGAATACCGGGTGGCGTCGTGATCGGCCCACCGCAAGACCCGAACGAGAAGTGCGCGTACTGCGGGCACACCCACGCCCAGCATGAATTGGGTGAGTGCGGGTGCCAGTTGGAATGTACGATGTGTACCTGTACCGACTTCACGTATCAGTTGGACTGGCCGGGCTGGACGAGAATGACGCCGACAACGCCGAAGGAAGACGCGCACCGCGTGGCTCGCGACATGACACTATCAACGGATTGGCCCGAATGAAAAAGATGACGGCGGTACTGGCAGGGAACACTCTTCAGGCGGCGAGTTGGTTTAGGAATAAAGCCGAGAGAGAGACGGGCACGTTCGACTCGCTCCGTTTGGAGTTCCTCGACATGCAGGGCAATAGGTGGCGGTACGTGCCGACCGCCCACGCGGCGAGAGGTATCGACTGGACCGACATGAAGCTGATAGGGACGTGGGGTGAGCGCACCGACGAGGCGGCGCACGAACTGTACGACGTCGTGTACGACGCTTGCCGCCGGACGGAATTGCTGGCGAAGTGAGGGTATGGCTCCTACTGGCTCTACTGGGCTGCGGCCCGTCACAGCCACTACCCGAAGGCGCGGTCGCGATGGAGGCTCCGGCGTGGTACGCGGCGTGGTGGGAGCGGACGGAAGAGTGTTCGGGATTGACGGGGGACTTCGAAGCGATAGACTGGTACATCATACCGGGCCAGACTTTTGAGTTGGACGGCGCGGAGTGGGTGGGTCACTGGATACAGAACGTCGGCATAGTGATCGCCGGGTTGTACCGGAACCATGAGGTGGTGGTGCGGCACGAGATGCTGCATGAGTTACTGGGCGCCGAGGGGCACCCACCAGAGTTTGACGAATGTCGGTTAACGTGGGAGACACAATGAATCACTGTAGGAAGTGCGACAGCGACTACGAGCAGCCGGGGACGTGCAACTGTTTCGCGGAGGAGGGCGCGGTCGTGGTGCATCACCACTACCACCACCACAGCCATCCGCTACCGTACAACAACTATCCGTACCAGTACCCGATCCACCCGGTCCCGATCTATCCGTGGTACGGCGACATGACGATCACCTGTGATCCGGTGACTTACGGTTCGCAGACGATCACCAATACGGACGGCGAGGTGACCACGAACTCAGTGCCGTTGGTGAACAACCAGAACTTCGGCCCGATGGTGATCGAAGCGGCCCGGCAAGCGGTCGAGTACGACGAGACGCACTAGGACGGCGTTCGCACCACGGCCACGCTGTGAAGCCTGAGTAGTGGGCAATAATCGGCGCGAGGGGTTGTGGGAGCCTAGCGTGGAATTGGATGGTAAGTGGGCCACGCGAACTGGGTACGGTCTGGCGGTGGGGGCCGTGCCCCACAGGGACGTAGCGCAGACAGGTCAGCGCACCTGCTTTGGGAGCAGGGGGCCGTGGGTTCGAATCCCACCGTCCCTATGAAGGCCAGACCACGGTAGGGTCAGCGACGGCTGATTGCCCGTTCGACTCGGGCAGGGGAACGTGGGTTCGAATCCCACTCTGGCTGTATGAGTAAACTGGAAGAGTTGCGGGCTAAAGGAATCGTCTTTGACGACGACGATCTCGACGGTTTCTGGGTCAACATGAACGACACGTTCGGCTGGGCCTGCGCGGACGGCGAAGAGATCACAGAAGCAGAGGTAGATGAAGTACATGCCGTCTACTTCGGTGCCCCAGAGGGAACGGGGTGGCATGCAGTGACGCGGTGGGTGTGTGCCCGGCGCGGATACGAGCCATTCGATCTCTGGAAAGAGCGATTCGGATGGCCGGAACCCAAAGGAAAGGATGGTGTGCCATGACAAAGTGACCCCAACTAGGAGTCAGTCATGGCAGGCGAGAAGGCAAAGGGTAGCAAGAAGAACCGGAAGCACGGTCGTGGTGCCCGAAACGGTGTTCGTGCGCGGTACTGGTCGAGTCATCGACTGGAAAAGCGCAAGGTTAGGAATCTGATGCGGTGTTGTGGAATGACCCGTGCCGCTGCGGAGGCGCACTGGCGCGAGGTCCGAGTGAAGCGCATCAAGTAAAGGTTCCACCCCACTGTCGAAAAACCCATGGGGTTTCAGGTGGGGTGGTCATCGCAGGGCCAGCGGTGGCACGGTGGGCCCATAACCCATCAAGCCGGGTTCGATTCCCGGCCCTGCTATGTAAGCGGTGTCTGTGGTCGTAATTGGTAACGATCCCGCCCCAGACGAATGAATGTCGATAGATGGCGGTCATGCGGGTTCGAATCCCGTCAGGCACCCACGCTCCGGTGGCGAAATTGGCAAACGCGCCAGATTTAGGATCTGGAGACTCAGGGTTCGAATCCCTGCTGGAGCATGGCAGTGTGGCGGAGCGGCGAACGCGGCTGACTGTAGATCAGCTACCCGAGCGGTGAACACCTCAGGTTCGAGTCCTGACGCTGCCATCGCGTCCGTGGCGGAATTGGTATACGTGACCGCACTCAAAATGCGGAGGTTGCTGGTTCGAATCCAGCCGGGCGCACTTATGAACGATCAAGAACGTGAGACGGTGTTGGCCTACGAGCAGGGCAGGAAAGATGGGCACCAAGAAGCGAAGAAGCCGGACGGGTGGGCGACCTACGCCTTGAGTCGAGGGTACGTGGGTCCACGGAAGGCGCAGGAGATGCGAGCCAAGGCGGTGATGAAATTCGCTAAACTGCTGGATGAACTATTTGAGGGTTCTGGTTTGTACGCGAGTATCGCCAAGGATTGGTTGAATGGTGTTCCACTAGATGGAGAGAAACGATGAGAAAGCTACTGCATCGATGGTTCGGTTGGCACCAATGGGACGGCTGCCATTTTCGGGCGGAGGGTAGCGGACGAACGAGCTACCATCGAGGAACGAAGTGCCGCCACTGCGGGATCGTTCGAGATGCTGTGGGCCAGACGATCCCAGAGTGGCGGATCACACACCAGACTTAGGCTTCTTCCGGCAGTACGACCGGCGGCGGATACCACTCGGGCAGTGGCTGTTGGCGGTTGCGTCCCGGCGCAGTACTGCCGTCGCCGTCGCAAACAACCGCCGTATCGTTACCTAGACCCAACCCGAGTGAGACACCCTCAGGGAACACCCACAACCAGTACTGATTGCTGGTGTCCAGCAACTTGCTCATGGGAGGGAAGATTTCGACGGCCTCGCATTCCTCTCCGCAGAGTTGGTTTTTGATCCACAACAAATCGCGCCACGACCGGATTGGTTTCTTGTCGCGGCGCTTGATTGACAGACTGGTGATTGGCTTGCCATCCACGATCGCGGCTTTGCGGAGACACACTTGATAACGATTGTTCATTACAACTGTGGTGCCGGGTAGGGTATACTTATCCATCCACGACGGTGGGAAGTAGGCGGGCTCAAAGGGAGTCATACAGATCTCCCAGTGAGAACTTTGAAGGGTTGGAAATCGGCGTCGTCGTGTTGACGCTCAAACGGAATGCCGTCGCGCTCGAGTTTCTTTTCGAGTTCGGCGGCTTCTTCGCGGGTAGCAAAATGAAAAGTCATCCGACGTTTGCGAGGTGTGAGTTTCATGCTTCCTCCAAAATGTGAGTCAGTAACCGTATATGAATAATACATAAGTGTACCACGAAAGTCAAGTGTGACTTTATCAACTGCTGAAGAAATTGCTAGTAAATCTCGCGAAGACATCCTCGCAACGCTCGACACAATGAGTGAAGCGGATGTCGAGAAACTTCTATTTGATTGGAGTTTCTGGGCGCGTGAAAATCAGAAGTTGCCGGAGGGTGAGCCGGGCACCCCAGAGGAGGACTGGGTCATCTGGCTTCGCCTTGCGGGTCGAGGCGAAGGCAAGACGCGCACTGGTGCCGAGACGGTACGCGAGTGGGTAGGTGAGGCCGACGATCCCCCGGTGCGTGTCGCGCTGGTCGGTGAGACTGGTCCCGACGCTCGCGATGTGCTGGTCGAGGGTGAGTCCGGTATCCTCGCGACAGCACCGCCGTGGAACATGCCACTGTACCAGCCGGGCAACCGCCGACTGGTCTGGCCGAATGGGAGTGTAGGTACCACGTACAGCGGGAAGGAACCCGACCAGCTACGTGGACCCCAACATCACTACGCTTGGGTCGATGAGTTGGCGAAGTACGACTACCCTCAAGAGACGTGGGACAATCTTGAGTTCGGACTCCGCCTCGGGAGCAAGCCCCGCGTCATCGTGTCCACCACCCCCCGTCCGATCCCCATCATCAAAGAGCTACTGAAAGACCCCGGCGTTTACGTCACTCGCGGCTCGAGTTACGACAACATCGCCAACCTGCCACCGAAGTTCATCGAGCGAGTGATCCAGAAGTACGAGGGCACCAGACTCGGCCGGCAGGAACTGTACGCCGAGGTGCTGACTGACTTCCCGGGTGCCCTGTGGGCGCTGGAGATGATCGAGCGTAATCGAGTGGCGAAGATGACCGTGGCTATCGTCCGGCTGGTGATCGGCGTGGACCCCGCCATTTCCTCGCAGGACAACAGCAACGAGAGCGGGATCATCGTGGCCGCGCTGGGTTCAGATAACCACGCCTACATCATGAAGGATCTGTCGCTGGTGGGTTCGCCGGATCAGTGGGCCCGGCGGGTGGTGGGAGCGTTCTACGACTTCAAGGCCAGCCGGATTGTTGCGGAAAAGAACCAAGGCGGCGACCTTGTAGAATCGGTCATACGGACAATTGATGAAAATGTCAGCTATCGGGGTGTGTCAGCCGCCAAACACAAGGGGCGGCGGGCGGAGCCCGTGGCTGCTTTGTATGAGCAGAACCGGGTGCATCACGTAGGGAATTTCGCTAAACTGGAAGACCAGATGCTGGCCTTGACCGCCGACGAGTATCTGGGAGGTGGATCGCCTGACCGGGCGGACGCCATGGTGTGGGCAGTCACAGAACTGATGTTCGGCGCCAAAAAGTGGAAGACCTCCAGATGGAACCTTTAATAAAGGCGTGACGTCGCGGGGCGACCGAGAGGCCGGGGAGACGGCACGATGGCAGGAAACGACACCCCAGACTACGAGAGTCAAGCATACATCGACCAGACGCCGGACTGGATCGTATTGGACGATGTTTCCCGTGGAACAAGGTGGATGCGTAAGCGCAGCACCACTTACCTACCGAAGAACCCCTCCGAAACAGATGATGAGTACGATCGCCGGATAGCGGCCAGCGAGTTCTTCAATGGGCTCAACCGCACTATCAAGGGTTTGGTCGGGATGGTCTTCCGCCGGAATCCCGTGATGGAAGAGGACGTCTCGGAGGGCTTCAAGCTTCACTGGGAAAACATCGACAACGCCGGCACCCACGGCGACGTGTTCTCTCGTCAGGTATTCGAGGAGGGCTGGAGACTAGGGCACTCCTGTATTCTGGTGGACTACCCCGAGGTGCCGACCAACACCAACGGCGCTCCGCTCTCGATAGCCGAGGAACGCGAGACGGGGGTCCGGCCATACTGGCTCCACATCTCCCCACTGGACATCATCAACTGGCGCGTCGAGGTCATCAACGGCCAGAAGGTATTGACTCAGGTGACCATTCGGTTTGTCGAAATGGTGCCGGACGGGGAGTTCGGAGAAGAGAACATCACCACCTACCGGGTGTACAAGAAGGTTGACGACGAGATCACTTGGGATCGCTGGGCCCCCGACGCCAAGAGCAATCTGACGATCACCGACTCAGGTGTTCTGACCAACCAAACGTCGATCCCGCTGGCCGTCATCTACACGGGTCGGAAGATCGATGAACTGGTCAGCGCCCCGTCGTTGCTCGATCTGTCTTACACCAACATCGCTCACTGGAACGTCCAGTCAGACCACCGCCACTCCCTTCACATCGCCAGCGTGCCCATCCCGATCTTCAAGGGTCGCGACACCACCGAGGGCGAGCAGGAGATGGGGCCAAACATCGGGATCGACATCGACGTCGATGGCGATGTGTTCTACTTAGAGCACACGGGCGCGGCGCTGGGCCAAACCCGTGACGAGCAGAAAGATCTCGAGCAGCGCATGGCGATTCAGGGCCTCGCTATGCTGCAGCGGGAGACGCGATCGGCAGAAACGGCGGAGGCCAAGAAGATCGACAAGAGTGAGCAGGATTCCAGCCTCGCCGCGTCCGCTCGATCGCTACAGGACGGCCTCGAGTTGGCTTTAGTCTTCCATGAACGGTATCTGGGCAACGACACAGCGGGCTCGATCACGATCAATCAGGAATTCGAGCGGCTGACCATGAGCCCCGAGGACATCAACGCCTACAACAACTTGGTGGCGTCCGGCAATATCAGCCGTGAGACGTTCTGGAATGTCATGGTACAGGGCAACTCCATGCCCAATGGGTTCGATCCGACCAAGGAGTTGGCGCGACTGGAGGCCACGACGCTGCCGATGCCAGATGAGGGCGACGACGACGATCCGCTGGGTGAGTGATGCCCGCCGATCCCATCAAGCGTACCCTGCGCCGCGTAGCACAGCGCAGGAAGATCGAGGAAGCCACCAAGGTCAGGGTCCGACGTCGAATGGCGAAGACCCAGAAAGACTTGGCTGAACTGATACGCGACAACCCCATAGCCGACATCTCTCCCGGCCGGCGACAGCAGCGCGTTAATTCCGTGGTGCGGCGCGGTCAAACCATGATCGCCAACATGTACAGCGATCTCCGGGCCGTTACCAATAGAAGCCTCCGCTCCCTGTCCATGGGAGAGGCCCGTGAAGTGCGAGCGGCGATCGCCGCCATGGTGGAAGTCCAGATCGCACGGGTCCGTATCCCCAGCGACAACCAATTGCGAGCCATTGTGTCGTCCGATCTGGTGCAGGGGGCGCCGCTGGGTAAGTGGTGGGGCCGGCACAACGCGGGCGCCCAGTTGGCGTATCAGGCTCAGATCCAGCAGGGAATGATCCAAGGGGAAGGGGTCGATGCTCTGGTGACCCGCATCAGAGGGGTGCGAGGCCCGAAAGGCAACATGGTGCGTGGGGTGATCTCCATCGGCCAGCAAGCGGCGGAATCGCTGGTCCGCACATCGGTTACTCAGGTGGCGAACAAGGCCGCTGCTCTGACTTACCTCAAGAATCCGAAGCTGACAGAGGCCTACCAGTACTGGGCCGTGCTGGATGAGCGCACCACCGATATCTGTCTGGGCTTACACACTTTGACGTGGCGTTACGATGATCCGGCGCAGGTACTGCCGCCCCAGCATTGGGGTTGTCGCTCGACCATAATCCCCATCCTGCTTGCGGATCGGGGCTGAGTTTCCTAACTTGGGCCTATCCAGCAACATTCATGCCAACCGTCTCTGGGAGACTACCCACCATGCCGCAACTGACCGCCATAGTAGAGTCGTTGGACGACGTAGCAGAGGCGCACCGAGATTTGTATGTCGAAGACGAAGAGAACGGAGTCTTTCGGTTGGACGTGGAGCCAACATCGGCGGAGCAGGCATTCGCGGCGGGGTTGAAGAATAGTCGCGACACGTTGCTCAAGGAAAAGAAGAAGATCGAGAAAGAACTCAAGGGTCGGATGACCACTGAGCAGCGCGAGGCGCTTGAGACGGAGCGCGACGAACTGCGAGAGCAGTTGGCGGGCAAAAAGAAAGACCCTGACGGCGAAGACATGGTGTCGAAGTCTGAGGTCGAGCGGGTACGGCTGCTGACCATCGAGGAGAAGGACAAGGAAGTCCTCACTGAGAGAGAGGCGAAAGCCGGAGCCGTTTCAGAGGTGGAAAGACTTCTGGTTGAGAACGCTGGCGTGATGGCGTGTCAATCGGAGAAGGGATCGGCGCGGTTGTTGATGCCGGAGATTCGTGCCAACACCAAAGTCGTTCGGAACGACGACGGCACGTATCGAGCAGACGTCCTCGACGCACAAGGACATCCACGGATCAACGTGGCGGACGGCTCGCCGTTCACGATCCTTCAGTTGGTGCAGGAGTTGAAGAAAGACCCTGATTTCCAAGGAGTGTTCGAGGGAGCAGGGTCGTCCGGCAGCGGGGCTGGCGACAAGAAGCGTTCCGGTGGGGCCGGACAATCGAAGAAGGCAGCGGACATGTCCGTGTCCGAGAAGGTCGCCTTCATTGGAGAACATGGCAACGAGGCGTGGGAAACAAAAGTCCACGCAGAATCGGGGCCGTAACCACCGGAGCGTGACTCATGGCAATTGGTAAAGGATCTGACTTCGTCATCTATAACGAGGAATTCTACGGTGGGATGGCCGAGGCCATCGCCCAGAACCTCGCAGTTTTCAACGCCGCGTCGGCCGGCTCCGTCCGGCTGGTCGCTAACAAGCTGATTGGCGACTACAACAAGGAATCCTTCCTGCAGGACGTGGCGAACCTGATCACCCGGCGTGATCTGACCTCCGTGTCGGCAGCGACCGACCTCGCGATGACTCAGGCTGAGTTCATCGGCGTCAAGGTACACCGGAAGATCGGCCCGGCTACTCAGACGCTCGATGCGTGGAGAAAGATCGGGAAGGATCAGCGGGAAATGTCCTTCAAGCTCGGCGGGATGATCGGCGAGCGGAAGACGCAGGACATGGTCAACACTTCCATCATGGCAGTTGAAGCCGCGCTGGAAGGTCAAGCCTCCCAGAACCACGACGGCACAGGCAGTACCCTCACTCATGGCTTGCTGAACACCGCACTGTCGAAGATGGGCGATGCGGGCAACCGTGTCGTGGCGTGGGTAATGCACTCCTCTTCGTGGTATCAGTTGGCTGGTCAGTCGATCACCGACAAGATCACCAACGTGGCCGACGTGCAGATCAAGGAAGGCACCGCCTTCTCGCTCGGTCGTCCGACCATCGTCACTGATGCCGCCTCGCTGTTCGAGGTTGGCGCCACCACCACAGGCGACGACGCCTACGCCGTACTCGGTCTGGTAAGCGGCGCGGTGGTGTGTACTGAGTCCGAGGATCAGGATCTGGTGTCTGAGGTCGTGACGGGTCTGGAGCAGCTGTCCTTCAGAATTCAGGGGGAGTACGCTTTCAACCTGAACATGAAGGGTATGCAGTGGGATATCGGCAACGGCGGGGCCAACCCGCTCGATACCGCGATCGCCACCACGACCAACTGGGACAAGATCGCGACCGACGCGAAGGATCTGCCGGGCGTCCGGCTCACGGTAGACGCCGCGTAAGCGGAGTCCACGGTGCATGTGGGTCTGTATGGCAGGTCCACTGACGATGCGATGGCTGCACTCGCGCAGGGTGTGAGTGCAGCCGGGCATCAGGTGACCTTCCGACGGGTTGAGGTGTTTAAGCCAGATCAGGTCGAGGACTTTGATTTGGTGGTCGTGACGGGTATCGGCACTTCGCTGACAGAGGCACCACGCCTCTGCCAGCGTACATACCACGATCGTGGCACTCCGACTCTGGTGTACGACCTCGGGCACGTTCGGCGAAAAGAGTATCACCGTCTGGGCGTGAACAGACTGTACGCCATCCCCCTTGCACCCCTGCCGAGGGATCGGTTCGACCTTTTGGGGTTCGACTCGATTCGCCCACTTGGTGATCAGGTGCTGATTTGCCAAGACCTTCCACTGGGGTTGCCCCAGAACCAGAGCGCGTCTTTGCACGCGCAGTGGGGGTGGGAGGTGTACGGTAAGTTGAAAAACGTCACGGATCGGACGATACGGTATCGCCCACATCCGTTCACAGTGAGTAGGGGATCGTTGCCGGGTGATGAAGTCAGCAATGCCCGCGACGAACCGATGCAGGAAGCGTTGCGTCAAGCAGCGGTGGTGATCACCCGATGGGGAGGTTCGGGAACCGATGCGATCCTCCACGGCGTCCCGGTGGTCTGTGACCCCGAGGCGTTCTATGCCGAGTATGCGGAGACGGATCTGTCCATGGTGGATGATCCGATGCTGTTGCCAGAAGCCAAGCGCGTGGAATTCGGTAGTCGCTTGGCATATACCCAATGGACGCTCACCGAGCTATCGGAGCGCCAGAACGCGGAAATAATCTTGCAACAGGCATTGGTCGCCGCATGAGTAACCCGGTTCGCGGGGGCTTTGCATTCGACTGGTTGATGAAGTATCACCAGTTCGAGACGGTGCTGGACGTTGGGAGTGGCGGGGAAGTGCATCAGAACGACGTCGGCAGCTACTTCCAGCGGGCGGGGGAAGTAGGGAAAACGGTGAACC
>Ga0255047_10000058_pt1 | contig 66803 bp, 57 predicted proteins | sample JV7_2_1_MG_FD_183640 | JGI IMG/M metagenome (GOLD analysis project Ga0255047, IMG submission 183640) | Seawater microbial communities from Jervis Inlet, British Columbia, Canada - JV7_2_1 | ecosystem: Environmental > Aquatic > Marine > Inlet | place: Canada: British Columbia | collected 2016-10-06
CACCCACATCGCTTCACCAAGATGTTCGTGGTTGCCGTCAAGCGAGCCGGCGTTCCGAAGATCCGTCTCCACGACACCCGCCACACGATGGCCACGCTGGCGCTCGAAGCCGGCGTCCACCCCAAGGTCGTCCAGGAGCAGCTCGGACACTCGGCGATCGCCGTCACGCTCGACACCTATAGCCATGTCCCGCAAGCCGTGAGACGCGACAGCGCCGACAAGATCGCCGGGCTCTTCGGTGCCTGACCGAGTGTCGCCTCAGGTCGCCGACGGCCAGCCCATCGAAGGCGACCTGGTCGCGGTGGTCGACGAGTCGAGCCCGCACAACGAAGCAGGAGGTATCGCGTACGTCGTCGCCATCGCTGCGATGTTCGATCCGACGGAAGCGACCCTCGCTCTCGACGGGCTCTTCCCCGCCGACAGGCAGCGCCCGTTCCATTGGGAACGGGAGGGTCGAGTCGCGCGTGCACGGATCATCGAAATCGCCGATGAGGTCGGTGTCTCCGCGGTTGCCTTCTACTCGCACGTGTCGCGTAAGGGGCAGGTTCGGGCTCGCTCTGGGATGCTGACCCGAGTCGCGTCGCATGTCGCGTCTGAGGGAGTCGACCATCTGATCATCGAAGCCAGCGATGTTGCGACGGTCAGACGAGATCGACACACGCTGCTCGACACGTTCCATGCTGCTGGGGGAGTTCCGTTCACGTACGACTGGAGATCGAAGGCTGAGCGGCTGTTGTGGATCGCCGACGCGATTGCCGGAGCGGTGGGCGAGTACGTCATCGGGAAGGACCCGACGTGGTACGACCTGCTGGCCGAGCGGGAGATTCTCACGCTGGTGCCGCACCCGTAGAAATGCGAAAGCCCTGGCTCCCGGCCTAGACGACCCTTTCGGGTCCTCGGCCCGGCACTCCAGGGCTTACGACTTCCGCTACGAATAGCACGCAACGGCTGTCACCATTATCGGCACGCCGGCGGCTGAAATCAACCCGTTGACGCCCAGAACCCGAATTCCCGCCGCCCAGCGGCTCTTCGGGTCCACTTCCTCGGGCGGGTCTGTCCGATCGATTGTGTAAGTGAGCGTGGCCTGTTGATCCGCTACTTTGTGTTGCGGGTCGGGAAGGCTCACGCTGACCATGAAGAAACAGAGTACTGAAGATGGCGATTTGTTGCCGGCCGAGATTGTCGATGACACCTCGCTGGATGTGATCGCTGCGCGACTCGTTGATGCTGCCCGCTCCGATGGCATTGCTCTGACTGGTGACGGCGGGCTGCTGCCAGCGTTGCTGTCACGAGTGTTGTCGGCTGGTTTAGAGGCTGAGTTGGGTGACCACCTCGGCTACGAACGTCATGCCGTAGCGGGCCGCAACAGTGGGAACTCGCGTAACGGCGCCTATCAGCGTACGGTGACGACTGAGGTCGGTCCGGTGGAGGTGACGATGCCGCGTGACCGTGACTCGACGTTCGACCCGGTGCTAGTCCCCAAGGGCGAACGACGCCTCGATGGGTTGTCGGCCCAGATCATCTCGCTGTACGCGAAAGGACTCACGACCGGCGAGATCCGCGACCATCTCGCCGAGATCTACGACACCAGCATCTCCAAGGACACGATCAGTCGGGTCACCGACGCGATTGTGGCGGACATGGAGGCATGGCAATCACGCCCGCTCGACGTGGTGTATCCAGTGGTGTTGATAGACGCGATCGTGATCAAGGTGCGCGATACCCAGGTCGCCAACCGCCCGGTGTATGTGGCGATCGGCGTGAACCTGGATGGCGAACGCGATGTGTTGGGGATGTGGATCGGGCCGGCTGGTGGCGAGGGCGCGAAACGGTGGATGACGATGCTCACCGAGCTCCGCAACCGCGGGCTTGCCGATGTGTTGATCACTTGTTGCGACGGACTCAAGGGCCTGCCTGAAGCGATCCGCACCGTCTGGCCCGACACCACCGTCCAGACGTGCGTGGTTCACATGGTGCGCAACAGCTTGCGCTACGCCAGCAAGAAACACTGGTCGGCGATCACGAAACAGATGCGGCTGATCTACACCGCGCCGACCGTCGCTGCCGCCGAAGCAGAGTTCGAAGCGTTCACTGAGACATGGCGAGACAAGTATCCGGCAATGATCGCCTCGTGGGAAAGGTCATGGGGAGAGTTCGTGCCGTTCTTGGAGTTTCCTGCCGAGCTGCGCTCGATCGTGTACACCACGAACTCGATAGAGAGCCTGAACTCGAGGTTCCGGCGAGCCATTCGTCACCGAGGTCATTTCCCGACCGAACAAGCCGCGATGAAAGTGTTGTGGCTCGTCGCTACCAAGAAAACAAGGAACCGCTCCAACCTCACCGGTCGCACCAACGGCTGGAAACAGATCCTCAACACCCTCAGCGTTCACTACGGTGAACGAATCACCAACCACCTCTAACCATGAACGCCACGCTCGCTTACACACGAAATCAGACAGGCCCATACGTTGCTCAACCCGCTAGGCGCTGTACCTAACCACAACCGATCCGCCCACTACAAGTGGTCATACGAACACTTAACGTAGTACTCGGGAGATAACGCGTGATACCACTCTTTCGGAGTCGGCGAAGCTCGACAGCCGACATCGCAGGTGTGCCGCGATCGCTTCGGCCATGACATGACCGCGATCAACACGAGCGGAGCGCCTCCACACAGAGGTCACCGAGTTGCGGCAGAACCGGGAAATCCTGAAACGGGCGGCACCGGATTACGTTTGAGAGATGCTCGTTGATGACGCCGAACTGGAACTGATCGAATATGTCGGTCATGGGCGAGAGCGAGTGCAATCACAGGCTGGCGTCCTACATGGAACGCATCCGTTGGCCGCGCATCGAGGTCATAGCGGCCCCGAGTAGGGATTGTCAGAACCTGTCTGCATCTCGACTGGCTGGCCGTCATGTATTTCGTGAGGACGCCCGACGTGTGACGATGGGTGTCCATCAGCTTGGGGGATGCGTGCGCGAGTCTAAGACGTGGCAATCACCGGGACTGGGGACGTGCAGGAAGGCTTGATCGACGCGGCCGTGTCTGATGCCGCTGGGGGAACACAATCGGAACCTGACGCCAACTGCCCACGATTCAAGACTCTCGCCCTCTTTTTCGTCGTCTCTGTTGGGCGGTTCGCGTTCAGCTTGGACCGAAATGTCTTCGCCATCTCTCCGGACGAACCCGCCAACCTGGCGATGGCTCGTTGGCTGGCTGGTCAGGGCCACTGGAACATGTTCACGAGCGCGACCTACCGGCCCGGACTCGCCACGTTGCTCACACCGCTGTTCTGGTTGGCAGACGACCAGAACATCATCATCCGCAGCGCGTTCTTGTTCGCAGCACTTTGCGGTGGGGCATCTGCCGTCTTGTTGGCACACCTCGCTCGGCGACTGACCGACATCTCCTGGACGGGCGCAATACTTGCTGCCGGGACCGTCGCTTTGCTTCCCGCAGGATTGTCCGCATCCGCGCACGTGTGGGCGGAGCCCCTCGTGACGCTGTTGTTTCTCGGGACCTTGTGCTTGCTGATCAGGTTTCTCGATCACCCCAGGCTTCGCGTCGGACTCGCGGCCGTTGCGCTTTCCGCAGCGTCGTACACCGCTCACGGGCGCATGTTCGCGCTCTTCGCCGTCGTGGTCTGCGTCGTGTGCGGTGTGTTCGTCGTCAATCATCGGTGGCGTCACGCCGTCGTCGTCGCTTCGACGTCAGCCGCGCTCGGATGGGCTACAGCGTTATATGCCAACCTGTTCTACGACAATCTGTGGACGGACCCTGGTGAGTTCAACACGTTCGCAAGTGTTGCGAGTCGCCTCACCGACCCAGTCGAGGTCGTTCGGTCGGGGCTCGGACAACTGTGGTATCTGCTCACCTCCACGATCGGAATATTCGGAATCGGCATGGCGGTCGCAGTCGCCGGCGCGATCGGCGCGAGAGACGACCGACGAACTCGTGATCTACGGCTCGTGATCGCCATCACGCTTCCCCTGCTGGCATTGTCCGCTGTCTTCATGTCGAACCGTGGTCGCGTCGACCAACTCGTGTACGGACGCTACAACGATGCGGTCGTCTGGCCACTCCTGATCGTCGGAATCGCGGGCCTCGCTGGATTGCCGGCGGGTCGGTGGAGTGATCTACCGAGATGGATGCGCTCCACGATCCTGGGGATTGCGCTGGCAATGCTCGAGGCGGGAATGGTCGTAGAGATCACCTTGCGCGGTCGGAACCGCCAACAAGTCGAGTTCGTGGACATGATTGCTGGACTCGCCCCGGTTCTCGGCGGTGCCGATCGGCTACCGGTGGTCTGGATCACCTTGGGCGCAGCGGCCATATTCGGTCTCACGGTCGTCATCGTTCTTCGCTCGGGCGACCGTGCCCGAACGCTCGTCGCGACCGTATGCATGCTGCTGGTGCTCGTCGCCGGCCTAGCAACTCGCGACGCGATGGACTTCGCAGCGCCAGATCTCGGCCACGAGTCACGTGCAGTCCGCAACATCGAAGGCCGCGAGCTCCCAGCCGGCGTCGAAGTCGTGTACGGTTTCGTTCCCGAGCTACTCGATCCCGGCGTCGGTTCGTACATGCAGGGCTACTACAGCCAGCTCTACCAGTGGTATCTGCCTGATCATCAATTCCGACTTACGGCCTCTGGCGACTACGGCTCACGAGCGTACGTCTTCGCCCCGCTCCACGACAGGATATTGGAGGATTCGAACGCCTGTGTGCTCTGGCAGGATCCAGCGATCTCGATGGCACTCTGGTTCTCGAACCCTGACTGCCCCCCATGACCGAATACTTGCCAGTGGTACATCGGCCGTTGTCCGCAACCATCCAGGCACCGCCATCGCAACCGAACTCAACCGATCCTGTGCTGGCCAACGGATCCACGCCCCAGGTGTGAACACGAGGCTTCTTCGCCGGCGTAAGTTGCCGGAGTCAGATCAAGACAACGCGTTCGTCGCACACACCCACGACGCGCTCGATATCGAACCGTAGTCGTCGTTCGTCGAGCCCGAACCACACCTTGAATCCGTCGAGATCGGCTGTGCTCGTCGACGTGATTGTGCTCGACGCCGAGTTGCTCGGCCAAGTTGCCTCAGTCGGGCTCGACCACCTCCGCGGCACCTCCTGATCGCAGAACGCCGATGGCAGCGCGGTCGAGGCCGCTCACCGCAGACCAGAAATGGGGCGACCAGCCGGTTTCGGTAAGTCCAAGCTGGCCACGCCGTCGGGCGTTAGACCCACGAGATCGGCCGCTTGCCGAGTCGGAGCTGCTCGCCGACCCCTCCGCGGTGGGATGGACTGCGAGCCAGGGGAGATCGTCGGGTGGGAGATCGATCATCAACACGACGGCGCCTTGGTCGACCTCGTCGGCTGGCTCGAGCAGCGCGCCGGTGACCCCATCTCGTGCAGCGGCCAGCCGATCTCGGTTGAATGGAACCGCAACTGATCGGTAGCGACCTCTGCCATCTCGACGAAGTGTCGGATCGGGGTCGAGCGCTTCATACCGACAGTCTGACCGAGTTCCGTATGGCGGCGCAGCGATCGTGTCGCTGGTGCGGTCAGCTCGTCTGTCGGTTCGCGGCGTGGAACGCGTCGCGGATCTCGGGGCGGAGCCGGCCGCGGTCGGACACCTCGTAGCCGTTGGCGCGCGCCCAAGCGCGGATCTCGGCGGTGCCCGCCTCGACGGGTGGGACGACACCCGCCGAGGGGAGCTCGGCAGTGCGTTGATCGCCGTGCTCGTCGTCGTGGTGGTGAGCGATCGCAGCACCGAGGTAGCGGTATGTCCACTCCTGGGCGAGCTTGCGGGTCTCGCAGAACACAATCGGCACGGCCGGGAAGCGGACCTGGGCCTCGGCGAGACCCTCGGCCACCACCGCCGGTCGGACTCGGTCGAGCTTGAACACCGACGACCACCGATCTTCGACCACAACCGCGGCACGAGGAAGCGCGGCGAGGTCGGCGAGGAGATAGCGGAGTCGGCCCGACGTGAGCGTCGAGACAAGATCGGGGAGGCTCTTGCGTTCAACAGCGGCGACGATCTCGCCGTCGACCGCGACCGCGTAGTCGCCCGCCGGTAGCGCCCGCCGGCTCGTCGTCGCCTGTTGCTGTTCGAACTTCCACGCGTAACGCTCGTGGGAGTCGACAACGATCTCGAGCACCCGTCCGGCGGCGCGGGCGGTCGGCACCGACACCGCCGGTCGGGCTTGTTTGCTGGTGCGGGCGCTCTGCCAGAAAATCACCTCGCGACCGCGGGCGCGGGTGAACACAAACTGGGATCGATGCTCACGGGCCCGGTCGAGCACGAGGTCGATCGCAGCGCCCCGACGCACACACGAGCGAACCGGGATGCGTTCGATCACCTCGAGGTCATCGGGCCAGTCATCGGCCCGATGGCAGTACACCTTGCTGGTGCGCGGCCAGGTCTCGCGAACCTTGAGCGCGACCGCGTCGCGGCCGAGCGGCAACCGAATCAGGAACGGCAACGACGACGTCTCGTCGGGGTTTCGTGCGATCACGAACTCGACCGCCATCACGAATCCGTGTCACCGTGCTCGCGGAGGGCCCGCGCGTGAGCTTCGAGATCCGGGAGGGCCACGATGTCCTTGGGGCGGCCCGCGGTGCGCTTCGACCGGATCACGTCGTCCAGGCTCGCCACGCTGACATCGGTAGCTCCGACCACGATCACGACGGCATGCCGGCTCAGCTCGTCGTAGCCAGTTGGGAAACCCGCCGGTTCGAAGCAGACATCGAGTGGTCCCGGCTCGGTGATCAACGTGACCATCGACATCTGGCGCAACGTGTCGGGGTGCGGGTCGAACGGCACGCCGGACGGTTCGTTCTCGACGCGCAGGCGCGCACCCAGCGCACGCAACGCCGCAGCGAGCCGTTCGAGGTTGTCGGCCGCGGTTGCCGGACAGATGTCAATGTCGACCGTGGCGTGGCCGGTCCGATGCAGTCGAGCGGCCATCCCGCCGATGACGACGAACTCGACGCCGTGCTCGACAAGGACACGGCAGATCGCTTCGGCGTGGTCGTCGTCGAGCTCAGGCGACATCGCTCACGAGACGGTAGCCCCGCGACCGAAGTCGGTCGCGGGCGGCATCGTCGAGAGTGTGTTCCCACTCGGCGAGGATCGCGTCATGGCGATCCTGCTCGGCCAGCTCCAGCCGAAGATCGAAACCGGCGCGAGCGAGCATGTCGACGAGCGTGGGGAGTGTCGGCTGGCGACGACCCGACTCGTACGCCGAAAGCGTCGGCTGGGCGATGCCGATCAGATCGGCGAACGCGGTCTGGGAAAGATCGAGCCGAGTGCGCGCCGACCGCAACAACGAGCCCGCGAGCCGTTCTGCCATCGCATCCACGGTCATAGCGTATCGTCTATGCAGCGGTGCTGCAAGATGGCACCCATGAAGGCTTTCGTGCCCACGGATTGCCCACGAACTCCCCACGAAGAGGCAACACGAGCCAACACCAAGCGGACGGACCCGGCGCGAAACACCTGATCAGACGGCACGCAACAACACGAGCCAACACCAGCCGGACCCCCCGGGCGGCTCTTGTAATCATGTGGTCGTGGGTTCGATTCCCACACCCGGCTCCGAGGAGCCTGGTGTGACGCGCCCACGCCGGAGCGTAACGGAAAGGTGTCAGACACCTTTCCGTTCACAGACACCGTTCCGTTGCGGATTAACTCCTACACCACCAGGTGGGACTCACCCCGATCGGCCCGCCCTCCCATACAAGCGGCATGACCGTCGCCTGGCCTTGCCTTGCCTACGGGCAGGTCGCGAACGCCTCTGAGTCGACGATCGGTCTGGGTAATCCGCCGGGCGGGCTCGAATACTGGTTCGATTCTCCCGACTCGGTGTCGGTGACGGAAAGCTCGAACTCGGCGTTGGGGCTGGCGGCGATCCATACCCAGTGATGGTCGTTCTCCGAGCACGCGTTGAGCACCCGCACCAGTACAAGGTCGTCACCGCGGGCGAACAGCATGCCATCCGAAGGGCTCTCCACGATCGCATGCGGTGTATCCGTTTCGGTCAGGGCTGATTCCCACCGGCCGGGCGCGTTCGGCGTCGGGTACGGATCGGCGTATGCCCTGACGAAGTCGCAGCTGGTCGGGTCGGAATCGGTCGGCGAGTTGAAACTTTGCACCGTAATCGTTCTGGGAGGTGCGTCGACCTCGACCTTGAGGGTCACCAGGCCGTCTTCGAGCGTGATGTCGGCGGGCGTTACTGGTCCGTCGGGGTTCTGCTCACCTTGTATGTCGGTGCCGGCATGGGTTTCGACGATGAATGTTCGCGACGGGAAGGTGATCACGGTCGAGGTGCTCGAATCGCTGGCTCTGATTTCGGGCGTCCACGATGTCGACACCGAGACCGTGAGCACTCCGTCGGCGAAAACGCCGGTCACGCCGGTCAGATCGACGTTCTGGCCAACCCCGACGGTGTCGGTCTGACAAACGACGGCGTCCGCCGGCGGATCGTTCGAAATCCATGCGGCATCAGCTTCCTGCGCATTCGACGATGCGGCATTTTCTGGGACGAGAAGGCTGACCAGATCACTCCACATCCCGATGTACGGGATATCGTTCAGCTCGTCCTCGGGGATCACATAATCGTCCGCAATAGGTTCTCCCTGCGCGTCGGTTCCGATCTCACCGCTTTGCGGATCCTCGGCGGTCGCAGGCGCGTCTTGTTCCGACTGATCGCTCTCGGGCTCGGGGGCTGCAGGGGTTTCGACCAGGTCTTGCGACTCATCGGCGATCGCTGCTGAGGGATCGGTCTGAACTTTGTCGTCGCCGCGCAGTAACAAGAAGACGCTAACCACGGCGAGGGCGAGCACCACAAACACCGCAAGCATCGAGACACATCCCCACGACCAGCCCGAGTCTTGCTGGGCGGGTTTCTCAGGCTTGTCGACCGGCCGTACTGGGGGTGTGACCGAGGGTGTCACAGCTGGTGTCACAGCTGCCGCCGCACCGACTGCGGTGTCGGTCGCAGCTACCGGCGATTTGGTGAGGGTCACCTTGCCGCGCCGAATCTTGAAGCCGTCGAGGCGCTTGCCGTTGCGCTTCATGGTGTCGTTGAAGGCCTTGACCCATCCATCGATGCGATCCCGAATCGGACCGAATAGACCGGGAATGCCCGACGTGTCGAGCTCGAGAACTCCGTCGTTGACCGATGCGGGCAGTTCGATATCGGCGCCGAGCGGCCCGTCGAGCACGACGGTTGCCGTATTCGGCTTTGCCCCTGACTCGACACGGATTTCACCGAAGCCGGTCCCCTGCGTGGGGACCCAGTCGAGCTTTGCCATGTCGATGACAACGGTCAGGCGTTTGCAGGCGACGAATTCTTTCAGGTCCGTCGGCGCCGATTTTGGCATCCCCGGCGGCTTTCCCGTTCCTTTTCCGTTGCCCATCTCGAGATCCTCGGATCGCACGATTGCAGCGGTCGGGTTTCCGTTTGGCGATCAGGCGGTTCACCCAATGACATCACAGACAGGGAGCCCAGGGCTGCTATTCAACAGAACAGTTGTTCCCCTCAACTCCGGCGAACTTACCACAGCACTCCAATAGCCATCAGGAAGACATCCCCGCCAGACGTAACGGAATGGTGTCAGACACCTTTCCGTTACTCCACTGCTCCTGACTTCAAGTCCACTTGAAGTCGTACTGTATGCGACATGGACGACGCTGAAACCGAGTTGACGCATCACGTGGATCCGTATCTGGAGCTCCTGGGAGTGGACACCGTCGGGCGGCTACATGATCTTGAGCTGCTCGCCGAACTGCAGCGCGGCCACCTGGTCACCGTTCCGTTCGAGAACCTCGATGTCTATCAACGTCGCTCGGTCCGCACCGATGTCTCGTGGTCTCTTCCGAAAATCACCCAACAGGGGCGCGGTGGATGGTGCTACGAACTCAACGGCGCATTCGGCTGGCTGTTGCGACAGCTTGGCTTCGAAGTCGATTACGTCTCGTGTAGCGTTGGCGGCGACGATGGGTGGGGTCCCGACCTCGACCACTGCGCACTCCTTGTCCATCTCGACGATGCGCGCTGGTTCGTCGATGTCGGCTTTGGAGACTGCTGCATGATCCCGATCCCACTCGTTCCAGGCGAACACCCCGGCATCCCACGTGATGTTCGTTGCAGCATCAGCGGCGATGAGTTCACTCTTGGCGAACGCAACCTCGACGGTGGCTGGGACGACCAGCTACGGGGCAACACGGCACCGTTGACGCTCGCCGACTTCACCCCACGCAGCGACCAATTGCGAACCGAACCCGGTCTTTCTTGGACCGAGAAACCATTCGCCACCAGGGCAACAGACACGAACGGGTCACGGGTCACGCTCCGCCCTGGCGTCCTACGCGTTCGAGAGGGCACGGGCGCCTTCAGTGACCGCCCGATCGCCACCGATCAGTGGGACCACCTGCTGCACACCCACTTCCACATCCATGGCCAACCCCTCGCCGCGGTCTGAGTAACGGAAAGGTGTCTGACACCTTTCCGTTACGCGGGGGTGAAGAGTTCGCCGTCGATGATCACATTGTCATCGATGGGGACAGTCAAGAACTCCTGTTCAGCCAAGTTGGACTCCACTCCTTGCACGCTGACGAGTCCGTCGCCGACAGCGAGTTGTGCGTCGGCTCGCAACGCGAAGGCTGTGCGATCTGCGCCGGCTAGCAATGGAGTGGCCTGTTCCGGCGTGACGTCGATGGCCCCAATCGGGCAGGTTCCGACGACCTCTGCGTCGCTCGGCGCGTACTGAATAATCCAGCAATCTCCGGGTTGCGGGAGCAGGATCGCGAGTTGGGCCACACCACCTAACTCGAAGCGGTAGATGGCGAACTGCCGGCCGTCAGACATTTGAAGCTGATAGGTATCTGTCGACGAAACCGCCGTGACAACCTCCACAGGGTTTGGCTCCGGTGGCGGGTCGTCCTCGACAGAGTCCGTCTCCTCGACGACCGGCGCGTCTACGACCAATTCGCTGTCGGGCTGGACGCTTTCGACCGGCGTCTCGGCTACCGACGGGTCATCGCCATCGCCATCGTCACCGTCATCGCCACCGAAGAGAATCACCGCCCCGACGACGATCACCAGCAGCACGACAATCGCGAGCGGCACCGCGAGTTTGACAGGGACCTTCCGGGAGCGACCCTTCACCCGACCCTCACCCTGCTGCAAAACGTCGTCGCCGCCGGCGTGCCTGTGGATGGAGGTGCCGGCACCGCTGTCTTGGAGGTCCGGTGGCAACAGAAGCCAGATGTTGTCGGGCCGGACGACCCATTTCGACCCAGGGACCACGTCATCTGGCATCCACTCGGGCATCGGGCCGGGATCATCCTCGCTCACTCGGCCGTAGGAGAATACTCGACGGTTGCCGAGAAAGCCTCCCCTGTGGTAGCCGTCCGGTACGCCCGGTTCCTGGTTGTAGGAAAGGTCAGATTGCACGGTCCTGCGGTCGAAGTGCGGGGCGGGCTCCGGATCATCACTCGGGTCCCCGGCCCCCGGCTCGTGGTGACCCCCATGCCGCTCGGAGCGGCCGTCTTGGAGGTCCGGTGGCAACAACAGCCACATGTTGTCGGGTCCGACGACCCATTTCGACCCAGGGACCACGTCATCGGGCATCCACCCTGGCATCGGGCCGGGATCATCCTCGCTCACTCTGCTGCGGGTGAATACCAGATGTTTGCCGAAAGGGCCCCTGCCGTAGCCCGACGGTACGCCCGCTTGCGCACGAATCATGACATCAGGGCCCAGATCCGCGTCGAAACCGTCGTACCCCTTCAAAGGGCCCGATGTTGGGTCGAACTCGATAAGTCCGAGACCGTCAAACTCTGCCTCAGGTGAGGGATCGGAGGAAACGGGGAGAGGACCGAAGTCATTGTCCGAGACGATGTTGCCCTCAGAACCCGCCACCGTTCCTGTCGGGTCGGTCGCCACCGGTATGTTCGGATACTCCGCCCCGTCCCCGACCCCCGACTGATTGGGGCCCTGATCCTGTTTGGTGTCCGGGTCGTCGTCGCCCCATTTGGCGGGATCGAAGTCTTTGGAGGTGTTGGCTGGGTCGTCGTCGTCCCACTTGGCGGGATCGAAGTCCTTGGAGGCGTTGGCCGGGTCGTCGTCCCACTTGGCAGGATCGAAGTCCTTGGAGGCGTTGGCCGGGTCGTCGTCCCACTTGGCAGGATCGAAGTCCTTGGGCATCGCGGCCAACCCCCTCGCTCCGCCCAAAGGCCAGAACATCTCGCCTCGTGGGTCCACGCGGCTGCGATCACCTTAGCTGGCCTGGTGTTGGAGGCCGATTGCCCAGAATCACACCGAGCGCATGGCCACCGCAACGCAGGGCGTGGCATCGGAGGAATCGGACGAGGAATCGGTCCGGCGAACCCCATATCGGCACGCCGCACGAGGAACTTGAGCGATTCTTGAGAAAATTTTCGAGAAACCCGAAGACGGACCTCAGATTCGGTGTGCGGCGGCCACGATCTCGGACACATTCGACGGCGAGACGAGCGATGCTCGCTTGTAAGGTGCGCTCGAGCAAGCCGGCGTCCACTTGTAGTCGCCGTCGTGGGAAACGTTGGTTCGTGTCATCGGTCGACGGCGCCGAGCGCGAGGGGAGAACGGTGGAGATCACAGACTTCGCGATCGACTATTTCAGTCTGACCGGCAGGAACGCGATCGTCACCGGCGGTAACACCGGACTCGGCCAGGCGTTCGCTCTGGCGCTCGCCAAAGGCGGCGCCAATGTGTTCGTCCCGAGCATCATCGACGACGACGGCTCGACGCACCGGATGATCGAGGCCGAGGGTGTTGGTTACGAGTTGATGCTGGCCGACATCACAGAGACCGGAGCACCCAAACGGATCGTCGAGGCCTGCGCCGAGCGGTTCGGCTCGGTCGACATCCTGGTCAACAACGCCGGTGTCAGCCCACTTTCAGAGGTGCTCGATTTCGACCGTGAGAAGTGGGACCCTGCGGTCGCCGTCAACCTCACCGCCGCCTTCGAGATGAGCTACGAGGTCGCCCAGCGAATGGTGCCCCAGCGCAGCGGCAAGATCATCAACATCTGCTCGATGTTCAGCTTCCTCGGCGGTCGCCGATCGCCGGCCTACGCCGCCACCAAGCACGGTATCGCGGGGCTCACCAAGGCATATTGCGATGAGTTGGCGATCCACAACATCCAGGTCAACGGCATCGCTCCGGGCTACTACGCGACCGCCATCACCGAGCACACTCGCGACAATCCCGACGCTGACCGCCGGGTGCTCGAGCACATCCCCGCCGATCGGTGGGGCGAACCGGGCGATCTGATGGGCACGGTCGTGTTCCTCGCCAGCCGGGCCTCCAACTATGTAAACGGGCAGATCGTCGCCGTCGACGGCGGCTACCTGGTTAGGTAGCGACGACATGGCAGGGCCGTATCTGATCGGTATCGACTGCGGCACACAGAGTGCCAAGGTCGTGATCTATGACGCCGTCGGCCGCGCCGTGTCGAACGGCCGTCAGGCGCTGCAACCGATGAGCCGTCCCCGTAGCGGCGTTGCCTTTCATCCCGGCGACGATCTGTGGGACTCGATCGCCGCCGCCAGCCGCCAGGCGATGGCGGGCTTGATCGGCGACCCGGCCGAGATCGCCGGCGTCGGGCTGTGCACAATCCGCTGCTGTAAGGCGTTCCTCAAGGCCGACGGATCGCTGATCGAACCGGTCATCAGTTGGACGGACGACCGCGCCTATCAGCCCTACGTGCCCGACGATCCGCTGCTCGCCTACGCCACCACCTCGTCTGGCTATCTGGGCCACCGTTTCACCGGCGAGCTTCGCGATACGGCCGCCAACAATGTGTTGCTGCAATGGCCGATCGACACCGACACCTGGCAGTGGAGCGACGACGACGCCTTGTTCGAGCAATTCGGTGTCACCCGCCCGATGTTGGTCGAGCTACAGATGCCCGGTGACGTGATCGGCCACGTCACCCCCGCCGCCGCCGAAGCGACCGGTATCCCTGTCGGCGTTCGGGTTGTCTCGACCGCCAACGACAAAGCGGTCGAGATGCTCGGCGCCGGATCGCTCGGTGAAACGACGGCGTTGATCTCGCTCGGCACCTACATCGCGGCGATGCTGAACGGTCGTCAGAACCACGTGCATCACACCAACTCCTGGACCAACTTCGCCTGCATCCCGAATCGTTATCTGTACGAGAGCAACGGGGTTCGACAGGGGATGTGGACACTCACCTGGTTCCTCGATCTGCTCGGCCCCGAGCTCGCCGAACGGGCCGAGTCGCTCGGGATCTCGCGCGAGCAGTACATCGAGCGCGAAGCCGAGTCCGTGCCGGCCGGCAGCGACGGGTTGATAACCGTGCTCGACTGGCTGGCGCCGACCGACAAGCCGTTCCGGAAGGGTGTGATGCTCGGCTTCGACGCCAGGCACACGAGGGGTCATCTGTACCGCTCGATCCTCGAGGCGATCGCACTCACGATGAAGCATCACCTCGACGCCACGTGCACCGAACTCGGCGTCAGCCTCGACGATATCGTCGTGTCGGGCGGCGGCTCTTCGAGCCCGCTGTTGATGCAGATCTTCGCCGACGTTTTCGGGATCCCGGCGCTGCGCTGCGTCGAGGCGGGGGGCGCAAGTCTGGGGGCGGCGATCTGTGCCGCGATGGCGGCCGGTATCCATCCCGACATCGAAACCGCGGCGGCCGCAATGACCGGAGCCAGACGGTCGTTTCTGCCCGATTCACGAAACACTGCCGTGTACGACGGCATCGGCGATGCGATCTACCGGCACGTTCGCGAGGCCACCGATCCGCTGCTCGAGCGTGCCTACCCGCTTTTTCTCTGATCCCACGTACGCAAGGACCAACACCGATGCCCCTCACCCGTCAAGCGATCATCGAGCATCTCCAGCAGATCCTGTCGCCCGAGCAGGTCGACACCGACGCCGAATTGCTGCAGCAGCGCAGCATCGACAACTTCCGCAAGCTGGAGAACATCTTCGGGGTGTACACGATGCCGGCACCCGCCGCGATCGCGATGGTGGGCAGCACCCAGGAGGCGGCCGATGTGCTCGCCTTCGCCGATGGGCAAGGCGTCAATGTGGTGCCGCGAACGGGCGGCACGGCGACCGAGGGTGGGCTCGAGACGGTGGTCGAGAACTCGATCGTGCTCGACGGCTCTGGCATGAATCAGATAATCAGCATCGATACCTACAACATGCAGGCGACCGCCCAATGTGGCGTGCCTCTGCAGGTGCTAGAGGATCGAGTCCGAGAACTTGGGCTGACGACCGGGCACTCGCCCCAGTCGAAGCCGGTCGCACAGATCGGTGGGCTCGTCGCCACTCGCAGCATCGGGCAATTCTCGACGCTGTACGGCGGGATCGAGGAGATGGTCGTCGGTCTCGAAGTCGTGTTCCCAGGGGGTCATGTCTCGCGCATCAAGAACGTTCCGAGACGCGCCGCGGGGCCCGACATCCGCCACATCGTGATCGGCAACGAGGGCGCGCTGTGCTTCATCACTGAGGTCACCGTCAAATTGTTTCCGTACATGCCGGAGAACAACACGTTCCTGGGGTGGACGCTCAAGAGCATGCAGACCGGTTTCGAGCTGTTGCGCGAGGTGATGGTCGCCGGCTACAAGCCGTCGGTCGCCCGGCTTTACGACCCCGAGGACGCCCAGCTGCACTTCTCGCACTTCGCCGCGCCCGATGACTGCGTCTTGTTGTTCATGGCCGAGGGTGCGCCCGGCATCGCCAAGGCCACCGCAGACGCGATCGAGCAGATCGTCGCCCGCCACCCTGGCTGTGAGGCGGTCGATGGCGGATTGATCGAGATGTGGTTCGACGATCTGGTGTGGGGCCCCGACAAGATCACCGCCGAGGACGAGCGGATCCGCACGACCCGCAACGTCAACCGCACGACCGAGATCGCCGCCGACTGGAGTTCGGTCAACGACATCTACGAGGCGGTACTGCCGCGGATCCGCGCAGAGATCCCGGGCATCACGCTGCTCGGTGGGCACTCGTCACACAGCTACATCAACGGCACCAACATGTACTTCAACTACTTCTACGACCTGCTCGATTGTGCCCCCGAGGCCGAGGCCATCACATACACGCTCCCGATCATCAGCATCATCGTCGAGGAGACCCTGCGGCATGGCGGCTCGATTGTGCACCATCACGGGATCGGCAAGGCGAGGGCTCGGTGGGTCACCGATGAATACGGTTCGTCATACCGAATGATCGAAACGCTCAAGCAGGCGTTCGATCCGAACGGGATCATGAACGCCGGCACGATTATCCCCGAGCGGACCTGAAACGTCGAGGATCACGTCCAGTCGAGGATCACCTTGCCGGAGTTGCCACCGGCGGCGAGCTCGAACGCTTCCTCGTAGCGGTCCGCCCCGATGCGATGGGTGATGATCGAGCTGATCTCGAGTCCGCTTTGCAGCATCGCCGCCATCTTGTACCAGGTCTCGAAGATCCGCCGGCCGTAGATGCCCTGGATCTCGAGACCCTTGAAGATCACGTCGTTGATGTTGAGTGTCATTGGGCCGGACGGGATGCCGAGCACAGCGATCCGGGCGCCGTGGTTGACAGCATCGAGCATCTGGTTGAACGCCGATTCGGCGCCCGACATCTCGAGCCCGACATCGAACCCTTCGGTCATCTCGAGCTCGGCCATGACGTCGCTCAGTTCTTCGCTCGACACGTCGACCACGCGTGTTGCCCCGAGCTCGGCGGCGAGGTCGAGCCGATACCGGTTGATGTCGGTGACGACGACGTTGCGGGCACCGATGTGCTGCACGATCGCGGCCGCCATCGCCCCGATCGGGCCGGCGCCGGTGATCAGCACATCCTCACCGACGACGTCGTATCGCAGGGCGGTGTGGGTGGCGTTGCCGAGTGGATCGAGCACGGCTGCGACGTCGTCGTCGATGTGGGCGGGCACGACGAACACGTTCTCGGCGGGGACCACGACGTACTCGGCAAACGCCCCGGGCCGGTTGACGCCGACCCCGACATGGTTGTGGCAGAACTCACGCCGGCCGGCCTTGCAGTTGCGGCAGTGGCCACACGTGATGTGGCCCTCGCCCGCCACGCGTTGCCCGACTTCGAGGCCATCGACGTCGCTGCCGATCCGCGAGATCTCGCCCATGAACTCGTGACCGACGACGATCGGAACCGGGATCGTCTCTTGCGCCCACGCATCCCAGCGGTGGATGTGCAGGTCGGTTCCACAGATCGACGTCTTGCGTACGCGAATCAACACGTCGCGGTCGCCGGGCACCGGCACCGGAACATCCTCGAGCCACAGGCCGGGCTCGGGTCGAGCCTTGACGAGCGCCTTCATGACACGACCCCGATGTCTTTGCCGACCCTGGCGAAGGCGTCGATCGCGATCTCGATGTCGTCATTGGAATGAGCGGCCGACATCTGGGTGCGGATCCGCGCCTTTCCGTGTGGCACGACGGGGAACGAGAAGGCGGTCACGAACAATCCCTCGGCCGCCAGACGCTCGGCCATCTCGCCGGCGACCCTGGCGTCACCCAGCATCACCGGAATGATCGGATGACCGGCGCCCGCCAGTTCGAAACCGGCTTGTGCCATGCCGTCGCGGAACCGTTGCGAGTTGCGTTCGAGCTGACGCTGGAGATGATCGGCCGACTGCAGCAGTTCGAGTACCCGCAGCGTGGTGGCCGTGATCGCCGGCGCCAATGAGTTGCTGAACAGATACGGCCGAGATCGTTGCCGCAGCCAGTCGATGATCTCGCGGCGGCCACTCGTGTAACCACCTGAGGCCCCGCCCATCGCCTTGCCGAGTGTGCCGGTGATGATGTCGACCCGACCCATCACGCCACAGTGTTCAGGCGTGCCGCGACCGCGTCGCCCGACGAAGCCGACGGCATGCGAGTCGTCGACCATCACCATCGCCTCGTACCGGTCGGCGAGCTCGCAGATTGCCGCCAGATCGGCGATCACGCCGTCCATCGAGAACACGCCGTCGGTGGCGATCAACCGGTAACGAGCGCCCGACGCCTCCTGCAGGCGTAGTTCGAGCTGCGTCATGTCGTTGTTGTCGTAGCGCAGCCGCTGTGCCTTGCTGAGCCGGATGCCGTCGATGATCGAGGCGTGGTTGAGGGCGTCGCTGATTACGCAGTCCTGCTCGTCGAGGATCGTCTCGAAGAGGCCACCGTTGGCGTCGAAGCACGACGAGTACAGGATCGTGTCGTCGGTGCCGAGGAATGCGCTCAGCTCGGTCTCCAACTGCTGGTGGACAGTCTGGGTGCCACAGATGAAGCGCACCGAGGCCATCCCGTAGCCGTAGGTGTCGAGCGCTGCGTGGGCGGCCTCGATGAGCGCCGGGTGATCGGCCAGACCGAGGTAGTTGTTGGCGCACAGGTTGAGCAAGGTTGTGCCATCGGCAAGCTTGATGTGGGCGGATTGGGGCGAGGCGATCGCCCGCTCGTGCTTGTACAGCCCCTGGTCGACGAGCGCCGCCGCCCGCCCGGCGAGGTCGTCGAGCATCGGGGGGCGCTGCTGCTCCATAACTCTTATTGTCTCAGGTCCCGAGCGGGGTCGCTGACGCCAAGCCATGCGGCCTCAGGCGTCGGCTGCGAATCGAGACGGATGACGACAGTCCCGCCGAAGCACCACCGATTTCACGTCACTACGAATTGAGAGGGCTGGGCCCGCCCGGACTGCCTGACCATCGGGCGTATTCGAACTGACGTGAAACAAGCGAGCACCCGCGAGGCACGAAGGCGGTGGAGCGCGAACTCTCCCGGCCGACCTCGATGCTCGAGCGTCACCATCGGAGCGCCGCCGGAGCGTCGCCGGGGACGGCGGGCGTTGCCGGGCTGACCGGATCGAGCCGTCGATAGTCGTCTCCCAGGTCAGGCCGCCGATCCGCGTCGCCCATGTTTGGCCAGAACGAGATCGCCCGCTCGGCCTGGGCGGTGATCGTAAGCGATGGGTTGACGCCGAGGTTGGCGCTGATCGCCGACCCGTCGGCGACGTGCAGCCCATGGTGGCCGTAAACACGTTGGTAGGCATCGATCACGCCGGTTTCGGTCGACGACCCGATCACGCATCCGCCGAGGATGTGGGCTGTGACCGGTGTGTTGAGCACCGCCTCATTGAGCGAACCGAAGGCGTCGCCGCCCATGATGTCGGCGGCGTGGCGGGCGGCCTCGACCGCCTCGGGAATGAACGTCGGGTTGGGTTGCCCGGTGCCCTGCTCGGAACGCAAGTGGACGCCTTTGCGGCGCTGTTTCCAACGCAGATTGATGCTGTTGTCGCGACTCTGCATCACGAGCAAGATCACCGTGCGCTCCGACCAGCGCCGCACCGACAGACTGCGCGCGAACCTGATCGGGTGACGGACGATCTCGCCGAGGAACCGAACCTGGCGCGGCACCCGACCGCCACCATCGACCAGCACAGTGCCGAGCAGGCCCATCGCGTTCGAACCCTTCGGATAGCGCACACCCTCGATGTGGGTGTGCTCGTTCGGGTAGATCGACGAACCGATCGCCAAGCCGGACGAGTAGTCGATCTCGGGCTTGCCGCGGGCGACCGCCCCCGGTATCGACTCGGAGTTGGTGCGCACGAGTTCACCAAGGCGGTCGGAAAGGTTCGGTAGACGACCCCGAACTTTTAGATCAGCGAGCAGCTTGACCGTGCCCATCACGCCAGCCGAAAACACGATCTGCTCAGCCGTGTGACGCTGGACCGCGCGACCGCGGCGCGGCCCTGGTCGTTCGCTCACGATCTCGTAACCGCCTTCGGGTAGCGGGATCACGTCGGTCACCAGTCGTTCGGGCAGCACGCTGGCGCCGCCTTGTTCAGCCAGATAGAGATAGTTGCGATCAAGCGTGTTCTTGGCGCCGTGTCGGCACCCCACCATGCAGCCGCCACAGCCGATGCAGCCTGTGCGATCGGGGCCGACCCCCCCGAAGTAGGGGTCGGGCACGGTCACGCCCGACTCGCCGAGATATACGCCGACCTCTGTTGGGCGGTATGTGTCGGCGACCCCCATCCGTTCGCCGATCGCCCGGATCACATCGTCGTTGGGCGAGTCGGCGGGCGCGGTTGTGACGCCCAGCATCTGTTTGGCCTGGGCGTAGTACGGCGCCAACTCGGCTCGCCAGTCGGTGATGTCGGCCCATTGCCGATCGTCGTAAAACTGATCGAGTGGTTCGTACAGCGTGTTGGCGTACACCAGCGAACCGCCTCCGACGCCCGCCCCTGACAGCACTAGCACGTCGCTGAGCAGGTTGATGCGCTGGATCCCGCGCATCCCGAATCGGGGAGCGAACAGGAACTTGCGTACGTTCCAGTTGGTGGTGGGATAGTCGTCGGCCTCGAACCGGCGTCCGGCCTCGAACACGGTGACGCGGTACCCCCTCTCGGTCAGCCTCAGCGCCGATACCGATCCGCCAAACCCGCTCCCGATGATCGCCACATCGGTGTCGAACCCTGGGTGCACCTTGGCCGCAGCCGTCCCTGCCAATCCCATGTGTTGCCTCCGTTGTTGTCGCCCGGTTGTCGCCCGGCTCTCTTCACTTTAGATGTGGAAATCATGGCCGCTCGCTCGCTATCGAACGTGCCGGAGTGACCGGTCAAATCTGTGTGGCGCGTTCGACGAATGAGCACAGGGCACCGATCATCTTGATCTCGTCGACCGTCTTGGCGCGGGTCGCCAGCAGCGTGTCGGTACACACCACGAACGCCAGACATCGGGCCCGACTGATCGCCACGTTGAGGCGGTTCTTCGAGAACAAGAAGTCGGCGTTGCGCGGCATGTAGACGGCCGACGACGTCGCCATCGAGAACAACACGACGGCCGCCTCACGCCCCTGGAACCGATCGACGGTGCCGACCTCAACCTTCGCCAAGCGCTTGTTCGTGCTCAAGACCCTGCGGATCATTCGAACCTGGTCGTTGTAGGGCGCGACGACCATGAAGTCGGCCGGCCGCAGCAGCGCTGTGTCGCCTCGCTGGTTCGTCCAGGGCTTGTCCATCAGCGCCTGCAATTGCTCGGCGATCCGAACGGCCTCAACCTCCGACTTCGTGTCGCAGCCGTCGTGCACGACCCGCAACCACCGCAGTCCCGTGCCGGCCGGCGTGCTCTGCACATCGCACGAAGGGTGAACACCGAGGCGACCCTCGTACATGACGTCGGAGATGAAGCCGTTGACGTCGGAGTGCATGCGCCGCGTGGTGTCGAGGAACACGCCCCGTTCAGACTGGACCGTCCGCGCTCCAGCCAGCATGTGTTCGATAGCGCTCGCCTCGGCACCGTTGGGATGGCTGGCCTGGGAGATCTGCGGCAGTTGCTGAGGGTCGCCGAGCAGGATCACGTTGGTTGCAGAGATCGAGGCGGCGATCGCGTCGGCGAGGCCGAGCTGTCCGGCCTCGTCGATCACCAACACGTCGACGGGATGCTCGCGCATCGCCTGGCTGGCATGTAGCCAGGGGGTGCCGGAGATCACGTTGTAGTCGCCTTCGGCGGCCTTCGTGTTGTCGTTGACCGACGAGACGCCGGGCACGCTGGCGACACTGCTCTTACGAACCGCCCGCAGGTCGGCCGACTGGTCGGCCTGCTTGAAGCACTCGACCACGGCGGCCATCAGGTTGTCGTTGGCGAGGTGGGTCATCGCCGTTACACCGACCCGCTGGCCGGCGTTCACGAGGGCGCGGATGATATGGGCGCCGGTGTATGTCTTGCCGGTGCCCGGTGGCCCCTGGATCGCCACGCAGCTGTGGTCGAGTTGTGTCGCCCATCGACAGATCTCGTCGATCTCGCCGGTGAAGTTTCCGTCGCTCGGCCGCACCCGCTCGTCGACGAATCGCGGCTGGTCTGTGCGCAGCATCGCGTGCCCGACACGCGAGGCATCGTCGACCAGCATTTGATCTGCGAGCACGGTGAGGGCATCGAGCTTGGCGCCCTCTCTGAACGTGTCGTGCTCGACAACAGAGATCGGGAACCGCCCCGACTCCTGGTGATTGGCATCCCAGTGGAGTCGAAGCCGGCGTGCTTCGCGGTCGATCCCGGCGACCTTGAAGAACGACCACTCCTGTTCGGTGATCGCCTCGATCATCGCCGAGCCCGCTGCGATGCCGTCAGCGATCGGCTGGGGTGGATACGACAACACCGCGGCCGGCCATTTCAGTTGCTTGCCGGTCTTCTCGCTGAACTGGTCCTCGAGCAGTTGGAACGACAATCCGGTGATCGCGTTCGGCGAATCCAGCCGGTCCGCCTCGTCGGCGATCGAGAGGCGATAGGCGTCGGCCGCCACAGCGCGTCGCTCGCGCCGCCAGTAGCCGAGCAGGTCGCCCATCAGACGCTCCGGCGAGTCGACATCGAACCGGTGCAGCGCCTCGATCCTCCGATCGAGTTCGGGGTCGGGATCAGCCACTTCGAGCACGGGTGCTCGCCACACGGCATCGACCCGACGATGAGCCACCAGCCAATCGCGCACGGCAAGCGTGGCTCGCACGTCGTCCTCGTTGTAATCGGCGATGCGATCGAGCATGCGCTGATCGCGCTTGGCGCGATCAGGTTCGGACATCCAACGTTCGTACTCGACGACGGCTCCGGCGCCCTGGTCGATGTCGTGACCACGTTCGTAGCCGGTCAGTCGTTCGACATGCTTGAGTCCGTATGACTCCGCACCGATCCGGACGGCGCCCTTGACCACCTTGAACAGGTCGACGAACAAACCTGTGGCGACCATCTCCTCCAACGCCTGCTCGGCGACGCCATGCTCGATCGTCAACCGTTCGAGCGCCGAACGCTCGGTGTGGTTGTAGTGGTAGACGTGCATCTCCGGGAACCGTCGGCGACGCTGCGCCAAGTGATCGATCAGGTCCCGCGTAGCCGCTGCTTCCTCGGCCTCGTCGTGTGCCCAGAACGACACAAACGCCCAATCGTCGCGATCGGCTGTGATCGGATCGTCGGTACGTTCGATCAGGCCGAACAAGAAGAACAGCCCGGCCTCCGGTTTCCAGAACGGATGCCCTTCGAAGTCGAGGAAGACGTCGCCTCGGTCAGGCGCCGGGATCGCCGCGAATCCGTCAGACTCGGTCTCGGTCCCACCCTCTAGCAGCTCGAACAGCGGTGTCGACTCCTCCGCTTGTGAACGGGTGCGAACCTGTAGATCTGCCTGACGCACGAGGCGATCGATGTGGGTGATCGTCGAGCCCGAGTCGTCGAGATCGACGCCGGCGAGCTTGGCCATCGTGTCGACGCCGGCCTCACCCAGTGTCTCCCGGTCGGCGACCCGGATCCCCGCCACGAACACGAGCGAGTCGGCTTCACGCCATTGCGCATCGCAGGTGTTGGCGAACTCACAGAAGTTGCAGTGGTTGCAGGGTTCGGCCGTCGTGGCGGCGTTCGGCGCCGCCGCCACCGCTCGAACCAACTGGCGCTTGATCCGGCGCCAGTACGGCGCCACTTCGGCCAGCCGGATTGTCTCGGTCGCCCCGGAACCGAGTTCGAGATGGATGTGCTCGCCGCGTACACCGGTCAGGGCCTCGAGCGCATCGCCGTAGAAGCAGAGCTGGAGAACGTGACCAGGCTTGGCGGCTTGGCGGGCGAGCTTGGCGTCGACGGCTTCGTAGTGCTCCGGCAGACCCCCGGAAGCGTCGACCCGAACGACGAAATCGGCGACCCCGCGTACGCCGTCGTGGATCATCGGCAGCTGATAAACGACGTCCCAGCGATCGGCCATCGGATTCCCCACCCGCTCGACCCACGCCGAGAAGGGCTCCCAGCCGCCGGCGAAATCCGATGACGTCAGGCCACCCGCGTCGATCGGGGAGGGATTCTCGGGCGTGATCCGCTCGGGCACGCGCCAGATCGACTTGCCGACGGCTTCGTACCGGGCCAGCACAGCGTCCTCGTGCTGTTGTCCCTTGGCCATCAGCATCTCGGCCATCTCGCCGAGACCGCCCGGCTCGACCGCCGGTTGCCCGGACTGTGCTCGATGGTGGAGCGTCAAGGTGTGGGCACACTCGAGCCAGGCCGTGATCTTCGACGGAGAGATGGCCGCAAGCGCTTCAGGCACCCGCTCATCATGGTCGAGAGATCGGCGATTGCCATCAGCGTCGCTTCTTGACGAAAAACAAACCATTCAAGCCGCCAAATCGTTCACCCGATAAGAACGACGTGAATATCTCGCGCGTCTCGCCTGTTCGAGCCACCTGGTTTGTCGTGTCGGCGCTGCTGATCGCGATCACGCTCGCAACGATGTTCGGTCCACTCGGCGACCAGAGTTGGGAGCACCCTGATCTGCTGTTCAGCCTGGTGGCCGTGGCGGGCGGCGTATGTATGGTCGGTGCGACGATCGTGATCGCCCTCGCCGATCGCCGTGAGATGGCCGAGATCGGCCTGCTCGGTTCGGCGTTGATGGCGGCATCCGTCCTGCCGCTCGTGCATGCCCTGGTCACCCCCGACGTCCTGTACGACAACACCGAGGCCTTTCGCGCCAGCGCCTTCTTGTCGCTGCCGATTGTCGTCTTGGTTGCGGCACCGTTGCTGACTCCCCATTCGCGGTTCGGCCGATGGGCAGCCCGTCACTGGCGTGACTGGACCCTGATCTCTCTGCTGGGCCTATTCATTCTCGCCTCGGTGCTCGTGTTCTTCCCGGATCTGATCTCGGTTCCTGGCCCGAGCGAACCGCTGACGGTCGTATTCGGCGTGGCGATGATGGTCGCCCTCGGATTTCTGTCGCTGCGTCAGTTACATCTCTACGAGCTCGGACGGCGGCCTTCGAACTTGATCGCCTCGGTGTCGATCGCTCTGCTCGGCATCACCGCCCTGCTGCCGATGTCGGCCGATCCGTACTCACCGGGGTTCTGGTGGCTCCATCTCGCAGGTGCGCTAGGCGTGCTGGGCGTCTGTGCAGGCATGGCCGTTTCGAAGCGGATGTCGCGTTCGGCTCAGGACGTGCTCGCCCCGCTGCTGGCTCGCGACCCGTTGGTCGCCTTCGAACTCGGCTTGAGCCCGGTTGTTCACGACTTCGTGTCTGATCTCGAGGCGAAGGATCGGATGACCCGAGACCATGTGATTCGGATCGGCGAGTTGGCGATCCGGGTTGGCGAGCGTTTCCGAATGTCCGCCCGGCAGCTGCGTGAGCTCGGTCTCGCCGCGATCCTGCACGACATCGGCAAGGTCGAGGTGCCCGACGAGATCCTCCAGAAGCCGGAACGACTGACCGCCGATGAGTACGAAGTGATCAAGCTGCACTCGCTCGATGGCGAGCGGATGCTCAGGGCGGAGCCGCGGCTCGCAGCGTCAGCGCCGATCGTGCGCTCGCACCACGAGCGGGTGGACGGCGCCGGCTATCCCGATGGTCTGGTCGGAGACGAGATTCCGCTCGCCTCCCGAATCATCTCCGTCTGCGACGCACTCGACACGATGACCCACGACTCCCAGTACCGCGCGGCGATGCCGATCAAGATCGCGTTCGCGATCCTGCGCGAGCACTCGGGCAGCCAGTGGGACCCGATCGTCGTCGAGCAGGTCATCAATGTGTTGCCGACGTTGCCGACGGTCGCCGCCTTCGAGGAGGTCGGTCGCCGAACGACCGAAGACGCCGAATTCGAACCCATCTCAGCCGACGACGTCGACGAGTTGTTGGCCGCAGTCGACGTCGAGATCTGACCCCGAGCGGTCGGTCCGCGGCCCGGATCGGTCAGCCGTCGCCCAAACCTCGTTGCAGGGTTCGAGCGCAAGTGCTCCGCGCAGGCTTGCCGCACTGACTAGCGTCTGTGATGTGACACGCGTATCGTTCGAGCCCGCCTCAAAGTCCAACGGCTTGCCGAGTGGACGTCGACGACGTCTTGCGGTGTCGTGCGCTGCGCTGGCGGTGACCGCCCTCGGGCTCGCCTCGTGTGGTGGTGGCGACGATGATGACTCAGCTTCGTCGACCAGTACCACCGTCGCAGTCGCGGTCGCGCAAACGACGGTCGCACCCGCAGCTACGGTCACTGTGGCCCCGACCACGGTCGCCACCACGGTGCCGTTGGTCATCGACGGCGCCACGTTGATCGTTGCCAACGCAAGCGGAATCAACGGTGCGGCCGGCCGAATGACCGACGCCTTGGCGATCGCCGGATACAGCACCGGCGAGGCAACCAGTAGCAGCGAGGGGCAGCTCGCCACGACGAAGGTGTATTACGACTCGAGCGATTCTGAGGCGGAAGCGGTCGCCAACTCGGTTCGCGCCTCGCTCGGCGGCGGAGCGATCGAGGTGCTCGAGATGACAACACCGGCTCCGGTCGAGTCGGGTGAACTGGGCAACGCGTCGATCGTCGTCGCGATCGGCAATGACGTTGCCGACAAGACGCTCGACGAACTGCAGGGCGTCGTTACCGCCGCCGCTGTGGCCACGACCGAGGCACCCGAGGGCTGAATCCGAGCGAGCGTCAACTTTGATTGACGAGTTCTCGCACCCTCGCCAGCAGTACTTCGAGCGCAGGCCGGTTGAGGCCGCCTTCGGGCACGATCACATCGGCGTAGCGCTTGCTCGGCTCGATGAACAGTTCATGGCTGGGTCGCACCGTCGTTAGGTACTGATCGAGAATGCTCTCTGGGGTTCGTCCGCGCTCGGCGACATCGCGGCGCAGGCGCCGGATGATTCGCAGGTCAGGCGGTGTGTCGACGAAGATCTTGAGGTCGAAACGTTCGCGCAGCCGCGGCTCCCACAACACGAGTATCCCCTCGACCACGATCACCTTGGCGGCGTGCACCGTCTCGAACTGGTCCGAGCGGTCGTGAGTGGCGTAATCGTAAATCGGAACCTGCACAGAAGCCCCGGCGGTGAGGGCCGCCAGTTGGTCGTTCATGAGGTCCCAGTCGAAGGCGTCTGGATGGTCGTAGTTGGCGGCTGCCCGGACCTCGAGCGGCTCATTCGAGCGCTCCACGTAGTACGAGTCGAGCTTGATCAACGAGAGGTGCTGGTTGCCCATCAACTCCGCCAGCCGGGTCGCGATTGTGGTCTTTCCCGAGTTGCTGCCACCCGACACACCGATCAGGTAAGGCCGCTTTTCGGCCCGGCGTGCCTCGTTGTCGATGGTCACGAACCCCAAGTTAGAGGGTCACGGATCACAAGTTCGACGGGGGTGCTTGTATTACACCCCGTCGGACGGCCAGGCTGTGTTGGTGATCACCGAGCGGCAGCAGGCAATGTTGGAGTTCGAGCGAACCTTCTGGACGTTCGACGAGCCGAAGGAAACCCTCGTCCGGGCGCGTTTTCAATGCTCCGCCGACGAGTACTATGCCGAACTGAACGACTTGCTCGAACAGCCCTCGGCACTCGCTCATGACCCGCTTGTAGTGCGCCGGTTGCAGCGCCAACGTGTGCGCCGTCGCCGGCAGAGGATCGCTACAGGCACCGACGCTCAGGGAGGCGCACACGCATGACTGAAGGACCTGATGGCTCTGGCCAAATGCCTCGCCGCGCGCCCCGCGTCAGCGATGGGCGCTCTCCGGTCAGCGGCGCGCTCGCGATCGTGCTTGCGGTGGTCGCTGTTGTTGCCGGCTTTTTGATCCTCCGATCGATCAGCGACGGGGGCGAACGATCGCTCGACTTCGATGGCACCGATGCGCCTTCGTCGGCGGACCAGGCAAATGGCGGGGACGGCGCTCCCGACTCGACCACCGACGAGTCGATCGCCACGCTTCCGGCCGTTACCACGCTCCCGGAGCTCGTCAAGACCGGCGCTTCGGTGATCGTGGCCAACGCCAACAGTGTCGGTGGCTCGGCGAGTGCGATGAGCAGAGCGCTCGAAACCAGTGGCGGTTTCACCATGGTCGACCCCGTCAACTCGAGCGCCACGATCGGCGATCTCGATCTGTCGGTGATCTACTTCGAGCCCGACAATCCGGCTTCCGAGACCGTCGCCAATTCGCTCGCCATCGTGCTCGGTGGGGTGGCCACGATCGCCCCGATGCCCGAGACGCCGCCCACCAGGGACGGATCGCTCAACGGCGCTGACGTGCTGTTGATGCTCGGCAATGACAAGGCCGGCAAGACGCTCGCCGAGTTGACGCCCGACGGTGCCGCGGCATCCTCGCCGGTGACCAATCCACCGATCGCCGGCGAGGTCACCACAACGACCGGCGGCTGACGCCCCGAGGGCCTCAGCCAGGTTCAGGTCTCGTACTCACCGAGCAACTCGCCGGCGATCTGTTCGACGCACCACAACGGTTCGCGCAGGGCGCGCTGCTCGCCGAACCGTTCGGCGATCGCCCAGGTCCGAATCCGATCGCGCACGTCGTCGTCTGCGATCCCGACGATGGCGACCACCGAAACGCCGTACTCGGCACCCAGTTCCGCGAGCCCGCCGACGACCTTGCCGTTGAAGCTCTGGGCGTCGAGGTGGCCTTCGCCGGTGATCACCAGGTCTGCCGCCGCGACCCGGTCGTACACGTCGAGCTGATCGGCGACCAGGTCGAATCCTGGGATCAGTTTTCCACCGAGGGCGGCCAGCATTCCGGCGATCCCACCGGCGGCACCCGACCCCTCGATCTTGTTGACGTCGACGTCGAACTCGGTCCGATAACGGTCGGCCAACTGTTCGAGTCGCCGGGTCAGCATCTTGATCTGGGCAGGGGTTGCCCCCTTCTGCGGCCCGAACACGTTGGCGGCGTCTGTGAACTTGGTCGTCACATCGCAGGCCACGAGTAACTCGACGCCCTTCACGCGGGCCGGCGATCCGATCGCGCCGAGGGCGCCGAGCCCACCATCGGTCGTCGCCGAGCCACCGAGGCCGACGATGATCCGCTTGGCGCCGACAGAAAGGGCGGCGTCGATCAGCTCGCCGGTGCCGGTGGTCGTCGCCTCCATCGGGTCGTTGCCCTCGGCGCCACCGGCCAACTGCAACCCGCTGGCGAGCGCCATCTCGATGATCGCTGTGCCGCGGTGCATCCGCCAAGGCGCTTCGACGGCGGAACCGAGCGGCCCGGTGACGGTGCTGACACGGTTGGCGCCGCCGAGCACATCGAGCAGACCTTCGCCGCCGTCAGCCAAGGGGATCTCGACACAATCGTGGTCACGTTCCCAGCAGGCATGCCCGATCGCCGCCGCCACCTCGGCCGCCGACGCCGTCCCCCGAAACTTGTCGACCGCAGCAACAACGCGCATGTGATGACGTTAGGCGGTCAAGTCGCGGACGGCCCGGCCGAGTTGCTCGATGTCGGTCCGGTGATCGGCGGGTTCGGCCATCAGCGCCAGGGTAGGCCGCGGAATGAAATCCCGACCGACCCGGTTATCTTTTGCGCTATGTCCGTCACCGTCCGCATCCCAACCACTCTTCGCCCGCTCACGGGCGGCAACAAGCTGGTCGTGGTCCCGTCCGGCACGCTCTCTGGAGTGATCGCCGCTCTCGAAGCTGCGCACGAGGGTCTTGCCGATCGGCTTCTCGACGAGGATCGCGCTCTGCACAAGTTCGTGAACATCTTCGTCGACGACGACGACGTGCGTTACCTGGACGGCCTCGACACCGTCGTCGCCGACGGCATCACGGTCAGCATCATCCCTGCCGTCGCCGGCGGCTGAGACCGAGACGTCGCCAACAAGCCGAGCGGAGCCGAGAGGCGGGGCAACCCGCAGAAATCGTGCGTTCTCGGCCATCGCTCTTAGCACTCTCGGTTGTAGAGTGCTAGCACTCGGCCGACGCGAGTGCTGATCTCAGCCATCCGTCGACTGGGTGTTGTTTGTATTAGCGACACTCTCGTCCAACGGAGGACACACGAAGATGCCGAAGCAGATTGCGTTTGATCAAGAGGCCCGCCGTGGGCTCCAGGCGGGCATGAACAAGCTCGCCGATGCCGTTCGGATCACGCTTGGGCCCAAGGGCCGCAACGTCGTGCTCGACAAGAAGTGGGGCGCGCCCACGATCACCAACGATGGCGTCTCGATCGCCAAGGAGATCGAGCTCGAAGATCCCTACGAGCAGATCGGGGCGGCGCTGGTCAAGGAAGTCGCCAAGAAGACAGACGATGTCGCCGGTGATGGCACCACCACGGCCACGGTGTTGGCTTGGTCGATGGTCCACGAGGGCCTTCGCAACGTGGCTGCAGGCGCCAACCCGATGAGCCTCAAGAGGGGCATCGAGGCCGCCGTCGAGGCCGCCGTCGACTCGATCAAGGCGCTCTCGGTAGACGTCGACTCGAAGCAGCAGATCGCTCAGGTGGCATCAATTTCCGCCGCCGACGACGAGATCGGCGGTTTGATCTCCGATGCCATCGACAAGGTCGGCAAGGACGGCGTGATTACCGTCGAAGAGAGTCAGACGTTCGGGATGGACATCGACCTCGTCGAGGGCATGCGGTTCGACAAGGGCTACGTCTCGCCCTACTTCGTCACCGACACCGATCGGATGGAGGTTTTGCTCGACGATCCGTACGTGCTGCTCGTGTCGTCGAAGATCACCGCCGTGCGCGATCTGGTTCCGGTACTCGAGAACGTAATGCAGTCCAGCAAGCCGCTGGTGATCATCGCCGAGGACATCGACGGCGAGGCGCTCGCCACGCTCGTCGTCAACAAGATCCGCGGCAAGTTCCACTCGGTTGCCGTCAAGGCGCCGGGGTTCGGTGAGCGCCGCAAGGCGATGCTGCAAGACCTGGCGGTCCTCACGGGCGCCCAGGTGATCAGCGAAGACATCGGGCTCAAGCTCGAGAATGCCACGCTCGATCTGCTCGGCAGCGCCAAGCGGGTGATCATCACCAAGGACGAGACCACGATCGTCGAGGGTGCCGGCGACGAGGCCGACATCGCGGGCCGAATATCACAGATCAAGGCCGAGATCGAGAACACCGATTCCGATTACGACCGCGAGAAGCTCCAGGAGCGCCTGGCCAAGATGACCGGCGGTGTCGCCGTGCTCAAGGTTGGGGCCGCCACCGAGGTCGAGCTGAAGGAAAAGAAGCATCGAATCGAAGACGCCGTGAGCACCACCAAGGCCGCGATCGAGGAAGGCGTTGTGCCCGGCGGCGGTGTCGCACTGGTCCGTTCGATCGAAGCCGTCGCTGCAGTAGCAGAGGCACTCGAAGGCGACGAGGCAACCGGCGCTCGTCTCGTCGGCAAGGCCCTCACGGCTCCGCTGCGGCAGATTGCCGAGAACGCCGGCATGGACGGCGGCGTCGTGATCAACCGGGTCAGCGAGCTGTCGGGCGCCGAAGGCCTCAACGCCGAGTCAGGCGTGTACGAGGATCTCGTCAAGATCGGTGTCATCGACGCCGCCAAGGTCACCCGTTCGGCGCTCCAGAACGCAGCGTCGATCGCAGCCTTGTTCCTCACCACCGAGGTGATCATCTCCGACAAGCCCGAGCAAGCGGGCGACGACGGTCACGGCCACGACCACGACTTCTGAGTCCACAACATCGGTTGAGCGAGCCCCGGCCTCGGCTTGGGCTCGCTGTGGTTTCAGTCGTCGCCTGTGATGGTGTCGCTGAGATCTTCGAGGATCGAGCCGTCGAAGATCGTGTCGTCGATCGTGGCGTCGTCGATCGCCAGCCAGATCAGCATGCCGGCGAAGGCCGCCACGATCGGAACGACGATGAACACCCAGACCTGGCCGAGCGCGTTCGGGTCTGTGTCGGCGAAGATCGCCGCCCCGAGGCTGCGGGCCGGGTTCATCCCTGCACCTGAGATGCCGAGCAGAAACAGGGTTCCGAGGGCATAGGCGGCGCCGGTGAAGGCGGCCATTGCAGCGTTGCTGCGCTGCTGGCTGATCGAGCAGAGCAGTACGACCACGACCACCGTCGACAGCACGAGCTCGGCTCCGATCACCACACCCAGCTCACTGAATCCGGTGAGGTGGACACCCAGGTCGACGCCCGATTCGACTTCGTCGGTGGGCTCCCACCCGTTCGTTCCGGCGGTGTAGCGAGTCGCATCGTTGAGTCCGAAGATGAGTGCGGCCCCAAGCACGCCGCCGAGCAGTTGTCCGATCCAATCGGCGATGGCCTGCCTCGTAGTGATCGCCTTCGAGAACCACAGAGCCAGGCTGAACATCGGGTTGGCGACGGCGCCGATGACGCCGATCGAGATCGCGATCGCCAGCCCGAACCCGATCGCGATGCCGAGCGTTCCGAGGTCGTCGCCGCCCAACACAAGCAGTCCCGGCCCACCCAACATGACGATCGTTGTTCCGGCGAGTTCGGCGGCAATGTTGCGCCCCGCGCCCGTTTCGCTCATGACACGCGAGGGTACCCTTGTGCGGTGCTCGCCCTGGTCACCTGTGCCGCTGCCCGCCATCTCGATGGCGATCTCCCGCTGCTCGAACGCGAGCTCCCAGAGGCGCGGATCGTTGTGTGGGACGACCCCGACGTCGACTGGCAGGTGTTCGACGCGGTGGTCATCCGATCGACGTGGGACTATCACGAGCGGCGCCACGAATTTGTGCAGTGGGCCCGCCGGGTCGAGTCGCTGAGCGGCCTGTGGAACCCGCTCGAGTTGATCGAATGGAACACAGACAAGCGTTACCTGCTCGACTTCGAGCGAGACGGGATTCCGATCGTTCCGACAGAATTTGTCGCTGTCGGCGACTCGGTTGGCAAGTCGATCGGCCGCCGAATCGACCTGTCGACCGATCTCGTGGTCAAGCCGTCGGTCGGCGCGGGTTCTAACGGGGTGATACGAACGGGCGGCGATCAGGCGCTCGCCCGAGCTCACATCGCGACGCTCCACGCCAACGGGAACGCGGCGATGCTCCAGCCCTATCTCGCCCAGGTCGATACCGGCGGTGAAACCGGTCTGGTATACCTCGGTGGCGAGTTCAGCCATGCGTTCGCCAAGGCCGCGATCCTGGCGGCGCCGATCGTGGTGGAAGGCGGGTTGTATGCCGAAGAACAGATCGAACGACGCACCGCAACACCCGCCGAGATCGCGATCGGCGAGCGAGTTGTCGCCGGGCTTGGGCCGACCGCTTATGCCCGAATCGACCTGCTACCGACGGACGCCGGGCCCGTCGTTCTCGAGGTCGAGGTGACCGAGCCGTCGCTGTATCTGGACCTCGATCAGGGTGCGCCGGCGCGCGCAGCGGCGGCGTTCCGTAGCCTGGCGGCGTGAGTCGGTCCCGTACCCAGCGCCTGCTCGTGACCTCGATCACGCCCGATCGCTCGATTCGGCGCCCAGACGAGTTGATCGTCGAGGAGCCGATGACGATCCAGCTCGACGGGCACATCGTCGCCACCACGATGCGCACCCCTGGACACGACTTCGAGCTGGCCGTGGGGTTCTGTTACACCGACGGCCTGATCGACGGGTGTCCGGTGACGGGGGTTCGCTACTGCGCCACCGGCAGCGCCGCAGATACCGAATTCAATGTCGTTACGGTCGACACCGGCGGCTTGGCGCCGATCCCGACGCCGCGCCTCGGCACGACCGGTTCGAGTTGTGGTTGGTGCGGGAGTGAGCAGATCGACGAGATGTGTGAGCGCTTGCCGGCGCTGTCTGAGACACCACCGATCTCGCTCGACTTGTTGACCGACGTGCCTGCGCTGGTCGCCGATCGCCAGCAGCTGTTCGATGCCACCGGTGCTGTGCACGCGGCGGCGGTGTTTGATCCGTCCGGTCAGGTGCTTGTTGTTCGCGAAGACGTTGGGCGCCACAACGCCGTAGACAAGGTGGTCGGGGCGATGCTGATCGACGACAAGCTGCCGGCGACCGGGCTCGGCCTGTTCGTCAGCGGTCGCGCCAGCGTCGAGATGGTGCAGAAGGCTTGGGCGGCCGGATTCGGAACCGTTGTCGCCGTCAGCGCCCCGACCGCGCTCGCCGTGCAGGCCGCCCGCCGTGCCAACCTCACGCTCGGCGGTTTCGTTCGCGGCGACCGCCTCAACGTCTACGCCCCCGAACGCCTGCCGGCGCCCGAATAGCGCTGCCGGGCGTCGGTAGCCTGCAGCCATGCGCATGGAAACGGGCGTCTGCGTCCTGCACCTCTTCTGCTCACCTGGCGACCACGTCGATCGCCAAGCGGTCAAAGCGGCGATCAGCGCTGCCGAGAGCAGCGAGTGCCAGGTCGTGACGGCGGCGATCCTTGGCCACAAGAGCGATCTCGCCGTTATCGGTCTGAGCCCCAACGTGCAGGCGCTGCGCCAGCTGCAGACGGGTCTCCAGCGTGCCGGGCTGCGTGTCCTCGACAGCTATCTCTCGATCACCGAGGTCAGCGAGTATGCGGTTGGCATGCCCCAAGAGGCACTCGAGGCGCGCCTCTATCCAGATCTCCCACCCGAAGCCATGCCGGCATTCTGCTTCTACCCGATGAGCAAGCGCCGTGAGGCACACGCCAACTGGTACGCCACGCCCTATGCGCAACGGCGCGAGATGATGATGGAGCACGGCGGCAGCGGGCGGAAGTTCGCCGGCAAGATCGTTCAACTCGTCACCGGGTCGACCGGCCTCGACGACTACGAGTGGGGCGTCACCCTGTTCGGTATCAACCTCGAGGTGATCAAGGACGTCGTATACACGCTTCGCTACGACAAGGGCTCGGCGCTGTACGGCGAGTTCGGCACGTTCTACGTCGGCTATCTGGCGTACGTCGACGACCTGCTCTGACGCCCGAGGCGTCGACCGGACGAAGGCGCACAACCGCTACTGGACCTCGAACACCAGTGTGCTGGTTTCGATGCCGTCGGCGTCGAAACTGAACGACTCGAACCAGGCGCGCACCGGGTCGCCGGCGCTGTTCGACAGGTCGACGCTGCCGGAAAAACCGTTGTAGTCGATCTGCAGGTCTTGGTCGAGCAGGGCCACACAGGCGTCGAACGAGGTGCACACGCGGCCACCGCTGGCGACCTCGCCGATCTTGGTCTTGATACGGGAGGGAGCGTCGGACTCGGCGAGGATCGTGGCGAGCGCGATCAGGTTGACGCAGTCGACGGCGTGGGCCGTGAAGAATCCCTCCGGGCCGTTCTCGGACAGCGATCTGGCGTTCGGTGCGACTCCGATAAGCCGCTGACGGAACGCAGGCGTCAACGATTGGATCGTCTGGCGGGCACCGCGAATCGCGTCGTTCACGATCACTCGCCGCAGATCGGTGGCGGCGGCCTCGTCGATGGCTGCGAGCAGACGGCTGCCATCGTCGGTATCGCCGAGCACGACGATTACGCCGGGTGATTCGGCGAGCAGTTCGGCGACGACGTCGGAGAGGTCCTCCTGGTCGCCGCTGAACCCGACTTCGGCGCGCAGGTCGAGCCCTTGGCGGCCGGCGACCTCGGCGAAGCTGGCGACCAGGCCGCGCCCGTACGGGTCGTCGAGATAGCCGACGGTGACCGAGGTCTCGCCGGTGTCCTCCACTCGCCGGGCGATCGCCGCCATCTGGAGTGAGTCGCTGGGAGCGGTCCGGAAGAAGAGACCATCGCGGTCGGAGAAGTCGTCCAGCGCCATCGCGGTAGCGGTCGGCGAGCATGTGACGACGCCGGTCGTCGGTTGCACCAGCGTCGCCAATTGGGCCAGGGCGACCAGCGACGAAGCCGGACCGACGATCGCATCAACCCCGCCCGTGATCAGTTCGTCGGGGCCGCTGTCGCCACCCTCATCGACGATCTCGACCTCGATATTGTTGCCGAGCACGCCGCCGGCGGTGTTGATCGCCGCGACCGCCTCCTCGACCGCCTGAATCATAGGTTCACCGAGCGCTGCACCCTCGCCGGTTCGGGGCAGATACACACCGAGCTTCAGCACACCGTCGTTGGCGCGCTCGATCGTTGTCGTGGTGACGTTTTCGATTGTCGTGCTGGTCACGACTTCGGCGACCTCGCCGCCGCCGGTGCACCCCACGAGGGCGATCATGGCGAGCACGATCGTCGACCCGCCCCACTGTGCGATGCGAAGGTTCGAGCGCTGAGGGACGGAGGGCACAGGCCTCACGATAGAAGAGATGACATGGATCGCGATGTTCATGTCTCGGAACCGGCGGCTGAGTTGTTGGCGGCGGCGGCCGAGGTGGCTCCTGGCTGGATGCGGCGAGTCACTCTGGCGGCCGCAGCCGCCGGAGGGTTCGGCGCCGAAGCATTGGACCCGATGCTCGAGGCGATAGTCGAATCCGAGTCGGCGAGGCTCGTCGAGGCGTTGCGTCGGCTACTCGCCACCGATGTCGACGAGCAGCGCACCAATCCGCTCTCGCTGTTCCGTCACGCAGTCGCCGCGCCGACCGCGCTGTTGGTGTCGATCGGTGTGCCGCTGCCTCTGTCCGATCAGTTCACGATCGAACGGTTCCCAGACGACGTATACGCCCTCGGCCCAGCGGCATGGTCGGACGTCGATCCGCGCCTGCACGAACCGGGACTGATGTGGGGCGCATGGAAGGCGAGCACCATTTTGCGCCGCAGAAGCGAAGAGGGCCTTCGCTGATGGCGGCGGCGTTCGGGAGGTGTCGGGCCAGCGGAGCGCCGAAGCGTGCTGGTGGGGCTCTACCGTGGGCGCCGTGAGCACGTCGACCTCCGCTCAAGCAGTCGCGACAGCGTATGACCAGCGCCTCGCAGCGGTTGCCGACACCTCGGTCGGAGGCCGCGCTTACTGCCACCAACTGGCGGCGGCGACCGATGCGTGGATCGTGGCGCTGGCGGCCCGCGCCCGGGCCGAGCAGCCGCGCGCCCCTCGGTTCGCCCTCATCGCAGTCGGCGGGTACGGCCGAAATGAGCTGTCTCCCCACAGCGACATCGATCTTGTTCTCGTGCACGAATCGAAATCGAATCGGATCGAGGTCGTGGCGGCCGCGATCTGGTATCCGATTTGGGACGCCGGGCTGAAGCTCGGGCACGCGGTGCGAACCCTCGACGAGCATCTGACGCTCGCCAAGACCGATCTCGACACGGCAACGGCATTGCTGACCGCCCGCCCGATCGCCGGCGACTTGAAGCTCGGTCGCAGCGTCGTCGAGTCGGGAAAGAGCAACTGGACCAGGCGCAAGAAACGCTGGCTCGAAGAGCTGCAGCAGCGCGTGCGCCGGCGCCAATCCGGTGCCGGTGACGTCGCCTACCGACTCGAACCCGATCTCAAGGACGGTCACGGGGGCATCCGTGACGCCCAGTCGTTGTGGTGGGCCGAGAACGGCGGGCTGGCGTTGTCCAAGGAGGACAACGAGGCGCTCAACGAGTGCTACGACGTGTTGCTGGGTGCGCGGGTTGCACACCACCGCTCGACCGGTCGCGTCGGTGACATTCTGCGCCTCGAGGATCAGGATGCCGCTGCCAGCGAGGCCGGCGTTGGATCCGCGGATGAGTTGATGACCGAGATCTCCGCTGCGGCCCGCACGGTGGCCTGGATCTCGGACGAGTCGTGGGGCCGATTCGGCAAGCCCACAGGTGGTACCCCGCTCGAGGTCGCTCCCGGCGTGATTCTGCTCGACGGTGAGATGGAGCTGGCGGTCGACGCCAACGTCGGCGTCGACCCGACCTACATTTTGCGAATCGCCACGGCGGCGGCACGCCACGGGGTCCGTATCGGGCGCCGCAGCCTCGACAGGTTGGCCGAGTCGGTGCCGCAATGGCCGTCGACCTGGCCTGCGGGAGCCGTCGACAAGCTGGTCGCCTTGTTGCTCGAGGGCCATCGTGCAATCCCCGTCATCGAGGCCTTGGATCAACGAGGGTTGATCACGCGCATGTTGCCGGAATGGGAATCGGTGCGCTCGCGGCCGCAGCGCAACGCCTATCACCGGTTCACGGTCGATCGGCACCTGTGGGAGGCCGCCGCCAACGCCGCCGAGTTGGCCGACCGGGTCTCGCGACCCGATCTGTTGGTGTTGGGTGCCCTGTTCCACGACATCGGAAAGGGTTATCCGGGCGATCACACCGAGGTCGGGATGAAGATCGTTCGCGCGATCGGCCCGCGACTGTGTCTGTCCGAGCACGAAACCGACTTGCTGGTGGTGATGGTCGAGCACCATCTGTTGTTGCCCGATGTCGCCGTACGGCGCGATCTGTCCGACCCGGCAACGATCGAAGCCGTGGCCGAGGCGGTCGGCACACACGAAGTACTCGAGCTGCTGCACCAGCTCACGGTCGCCGACTCGATCGCCACCGGGCCGGCGGCGTGGGGAGGGTGGAAGGCAGAGCTCGTCGACGACCTGGTCAGCCGCGTCGCCCATGTGATCGGCGGGGGCGCCGTCGCCGAGGCAACCTGGACCTTGTTCCCCGACGCCGAGACGCTGGCCTTGATGGCGACCGGCGAGAGCCACATCCGAGTCGACGACGACCGCCTGACGGTCGTGTATCGCGATGCCCCCGGAACGTTCAGTCGGATCGCCGGCGTCGTGTCGCTGTACGGGCTCGACGTGCGCACGGCGCGCGCTCACTCAGACGAGCCCCAGCTCGGCCGGGTCAGCATGGGCGCCTCGGAGTTTCGTATCGACTTTCCAGCCAATGGCATCGACTGGGATCCGATCCGCGCTGATCTCGAACGCGGCGTAGATGGGCGGCTGGCGATCGAATCGCGGCTGGCCGAACGAGCACGCACATATCGTCGTCAACGGGCGATGCAGGCGGTCGAGCCAGGGCCCCCATGCGTCGTGTTCCACGATGATGCGTCGAGCGACGCGACCGTCGTCGAGGTTCGGTGCCGCACCGAGATCGGCATTCTGTATCGAATCACGAACGCACTCGCCGAGGTCGGCGTCGACATCCGGCACGCGACCGTTCAGACGGTCGGGATGGAGGTCGTCGACACGTTCTACGTGCGCAACTGGTCGGGCGAATTGATCACCGGCTTGCTGCATCGCGACGAGATCGAACGCGCCGTGCTGCACGCGGTCGGCCGATCGGCATCCTCGCACGAGCGAAGCGTGACCGCTCGTCGGCGCACCACTCGTTGACAACCAGCCGGGGGAGTAGCGTCGGGCTCGTGACCGAATCCACCGGCGTCCCGGACGCACGAGATCTGGCTCGATGGAGTGCTTCCCTGGCCGGGATTGCCCGCACTGGGCTGGGATTCACCGACAACCTGTACGAGCGTGAGCGGTTCGAGGAGATACTCCACGTTGCCGGCGACATCAAGGCCGCCGCCGCTGCACTCGACGAGACCGCCGAGACCGAGCGCGAAACCGATCACTTCGTACAGGAATGGCTCGAGAACGTCGGTGAAGGGGTGCCCGGCTACATCACGCCGAAGATCGCGATCGGCGCCATCGTCGGCAACGACGATGGCGATCTGCTGCTCGTACAGCGGGCCGACTCGGCGATCTGGCTGTTTCCGACTGGATGGGCGGATATCGGCTACTCGGCGTCAGAAGTGGCGGTCAAGGAGGTCGCCGAGGAGACCGGTATCGAATGTGAGCCGATTCGACTGCTGTCGGTGATCGACGGTCAGCGGATGGGATTCTCGAGATTCGCGATGTACATGCTGCTGTTCTATTGCCGGGCGACCAGCGGCGAACTGCACCCCCACCCACTCGAGACGAGCGACGTCGGCTGGTTCGGGCCAAGCGGCTTGCCAGAGGCGACAGCTGGAGCTTCCTGGTGGGCGCCGTTGGCCTTCGCTGCGATCGATGGTGAAGAGGCGCCGACCGTCTTCGATCGGCCCCGCAACCCGGTCTGGCGCCGCTGATTCGAAACGGACCCAAAGGTGCCAGGCACCCTTCGGATCAGCCGTCGGCGTCGCGATTGCGAAGGAACTGCTCGACCTCGTCGGCGAGGTGTTCGGGATCGGCGTTGGTGATACCTCGGTCGTCGAGGTCGGCGTCGGTGTCGCCGTTCATCTCGTCGACTATCTCTTCGAGGCGACTGACATAGGTGACGAGATCCTCATCGTCGGCGATCATCGCTGCGACCTTGGCGTCATAGTCGGCGATCTGAGCTGAGACAGTGGCTACGGGCGCCGGCGTGCCCATCATCGAACACAGCCGATCGAGCAGAGCGTACGTCGCTCGCGGCGAAGGCAACTGCGCTGCATAGCCGGGTACCGCCGCCCACAGCGACGCAGTCGGCAAACCGCTCTTCGACAGCGAATCGTGGAGTACGCCGACGATTCCGGTCGGGCCCTCATACCGCGATCGCTCGAGATCGAAGCGGTCTATCAGAGTGGCATCGGAGGCGGTACCGATGATCTGCGTAGGCCGTGTGTGCGGCACGTCGGCGAGCAGTGCCCCGAGAGTGAACGCCATTCGCGAGTTGAAGCGGCGGGTGATCCCGGCGATCTGCTCGCAGAACGTTCGCCAACGCAGGGCGGGCTCGGGACCGAGAACCAGGATCACATCGGTGCCCGGCAGCGAGGCCGACCAGACTCCGGTGGTGGGCCACACGATCGATCGATTGCGCTCGCCGTCGAGTCGCACGACAGGGCGCACGGTGGCGAAGTCGGTGAACGGCTCAGGATCAATCTCTGCGAGCGCCGTGGCACCGGTGGTCTCGATCATCGTGCGGATCGCGGTCGACGCCGAGTCGCCGGCATCGTTCCAGCCGGTGAAGGCGGCTACCACGACCGGATTGGTGAGTGTGACCTCATCGATGTCGGCCAGCCAGCTGACGTGCTCCATGTTGGCCTAACCCTACCGGGGCCCGAACGGCACGGCGATCGATGCGCAATCAAGAGCTGCGATGCGACTCATCCGCTGAGAACCGAGGTGCGCCGCTCGGGTCATCGCCGGGCCCGGAGACCGCCAGGATCCCCGCTAATCCAACGAGCACCAGGAAGGCGATCGTGACGCGCCGGAGGTTGCGGCGACGATCGGTCGCCGGGGAGGCGGCGGCGGGGGTTGTAGGTCGTGAACGGACCCGCTGCTTGCCTCGCTGTTTTCGACGCTCACGGCTCTGTGCCATGCACCAACGCTGGCAGGCGCCGGCGGGTAGCGTCAAGCGGGTGAGTGCTGAGATCCGACCCGCCGATGTCGTCGATGAGCAGCTCGTCGAGGCGATGGCGGCGCTGATCCCTCAGTTGTCGTCGTCATCACCGCCACCGACATCGAGTCAGCTGCAGGCGATCGTCGACTCGCCCGATTCCGTGCTCTACTTGGCTTGGCTCGATGGTCGCATCATCGGCACCTTGACGCTCGCCATGTACCGCATGCCGACCGGAGTGAAGGCGTGGATCGAAGACGTCGTCGTCGATGGTTCCGGGCGCGGTCACGGTGTCGGTGAGTCGCTCAATCTGGCGGCGATCGCCGAGGCCGCCAGCCGAGGCGCCAAGAGTGTGAACCTGACGAGCCGCTCATCGCGCCAGGCTGCGAACCGTTTGTACCGGCGGCTGGGATTCGTCCTCTACGACACAAACGTCTACCGTTACTCGATCTGAGTTGGGAGTTGTGCCTGGCACAACTCCCAACTGGTTAGGTGAGGTCGAATTCGCCGGCGGCTCGGCGTAGATCCTCGGCGGCTTGGCGAACTTGCCAGTCACGGTCCTGCAAGGCTTGCTCGATAGCGGTCTCTACTTCTGGGCCGTCGAACGGGGCCAGCGCCAACACCGCCCGTCTGCGGACATTCGGCTTGTCGACGCACGCCGCCAGGATCGCCGGTAGGCCACGCTGGTGGCCGATCGCACCCAGTGCGGCGGCGCTGGCCTCTCTTACGAGCGGCTCATCGGACTGTGTGGCGAGATCGATCACGCGATCGAGGACGTCTCCATCTACCCGTTCCTGCTCGCCGCATGCCCACGCCGCGACCTCGACAACGCTGCGATCGAGGTCGCTGAGCAATGGCAGCAATGAGATCCCGACCCTGGCCCCAGCGAGTTCTGCAGCTGTGCGCCGAACTTCGGGCGATTCGTCGGCGAAGGCGATGGTGACGTGAGCGGTTGTCAGCTCGTCGAGCCGATCGAGTGCCCGCAGCGCTGCGGCGCGCACCGTCGGCGCAGAATCGTTGAGATGGGCGGCGGCGGTGGTGGTGTCGCCGCAGTGTCCGGCGATGATGACCGCCCGGCGACGTCGACGGACGCTCATTGCTGCAACAGATTCGTGAGCCAAATCACGGCGATTGCGATGCTGAACGACACGATGATCGCTGCAAGCACACCGGTCATCACCCCGATCCCTCCGCTCGCCGCAAGTGCAAGTGCTCGACGGATCGGTCCCGGACGGCGGTAGTTGGGTGTGTCGTAGTGGTCGACCACTACGCCGGTGACGTCTCTTCGGATCGGCCCGCGTGGTGAACGTGACTCCGCTCTGGCAGGCTTACGCCACCCCGTGAGCAGGAGGGCAACGATCGCCAACACGACGATGAATGCGGCCCTGACAGTGAGACCATCCACAGAGAGCGCAAGAGTGCCCGACACGCAAGATACGACACTACTGGCGGACGAGGCCGCTACGCCGCCGCAGGCTCGTCGCGAAACGACGGCCGAGGCGGCCGCCCGTGCGGGCGTGGCGCTGTCGCCGGGCGGTCACCGCTGGTGGACGATTCCGGTCGCGGCGATCGCTCTGACGTTGCTGTCGGCGCTCGCGATGGCGGGCGTGATCCCCGCCGAAGTGGTGGCCGAGAAGGAGAACACGCGGCTCGGCGTCGATCAGGCGACGCCGTTTGCACGCACTCCCGCGTCCGCCCAGCCGGTCGATGACCGGATCGTGTTCGGCGACCTCGGCGACGTCGCCGAGCAGTTCCCACCCGAGGGCGATATCTACTTCGTCACGGTGACCGAGCCGACCCAGTCGGTGCTGTCTTGGCTGATCGGCCGTGACGAACCGGCAATCCAGTTCCTCACGAGCGAGGAGAAATTCGGTCTTCAGACCCCACAACAGCGGCGCACGTTTGCGCTCGAATCGATGCGGACATCCGAACAGGTCGCCCAGTTTGTCGCCCTCCAACGCGTCGGCTACGAGGTCGATGTAGTGCCAGGCGATGTGCTGATCGAGGCGATGGTTTGCCTGGTCGCCGACGAACAGGGCACCGAGTGCGTAACTTGGAGTCCGTCGGATGATGTGCTCGATCCCGGTGACCGGATCATCGAGGTCGCCGGTCAACCGATCGAGGGGGTCGAAGACCTGAGTCGAATTCTCGACGGTTTGCAGCCGGGCGATCTGGTCGAGATGCAGATCGAACGTTCCGACGACGAGACGCTCGACGTCGAGGTCGAGTTGACCGCCTCACCCGACGACCCGAATCGAACGATCGTCGGGTTCTTTCCGTTCGACACGCGTCGCGTCGAGTTGCCGTTCGACCTCGACATCGACACCGGCTCGATCGGTGGCCCGTCGGCCGGACTCGCATTCGCACTTACCCTGATCGACGAACTCACGCCGGGCGAGCTCACCGGCGGCGGCCGCATCGCCGTCACCGGCACTATCGGACTCGACGGCTCGGTCGGAGCGATCGGGGGCCTGAGGCAGAAGGCGTCGGCGGTAGCACAGACCGGGGTCGATGTGTTCCTGGTGCCGGAATCGCAGGGTGAAACAGACATTGCCGCTGCTCGGCTTGCGGGCGGCGACGATCTCAAGATCATCACCGTGGCCACGCTCGAGGAGGCGATCGCCGTTCTCGAACGGCTAGGCGGCAATCCGATCCCGCCGGCACCCGGCGGCTGAACACCCGATTGCCACTTCTGGCGGTGCCGGGGCGTTTACGCTCAATGATATGGCTGCCTCGCTTTCGCGACCGGACCCCTGCTCGGCCGCGTCTGTGGCTGAGGCGGGATTCTCCACCGCCCGTCGGGGGTTCGATCAGGGCGAGGTGAGGGCGTTCTTGACCTTGGTCGCGGCTGAACTCGGACGCTTGCAAGAACGCCAGCGTCAAGTCGAGGCGGAACTCGATTCGGCTCGCTCCGTAGCGCCGTCGACCGTCGAACTCGACGAAGAGACGGTCGCCAATCTGTTGGGCGAGGAGACATTGCGGGTGCTGCAAACGGCACGCGAATCGGCGTCGGAGATCAAGATCCGAGCCGAGGAGAATGCCGCTCGAATCCTGAGCGAGGCTCAGGACGAGACCAACCGAGTTCGTCAGGAGACACAGGTCGAGGTCGCCCGCAAACGCTCTGACGCGTCGGGTGAGGCCGAAGCCGAAGTCGCTGTCGCCAAACAGCAGGGTCGCGAGATGGTCAACGAGGCGCGCGCCTACCGCGAGCGTGTGCTGGCCGATCTCGAGCGCCGCACCACCCTCGCCCGCCGTCAAATCGAAGAGCTCGCGAACGGCCGCGATCGGCTGCTGCAGGTGTTCGAGCGGGCGCGCTTGGTCGCCGTCGACGTCACCTCCGAGTTACACGCGATCGAGGGGCCTGACGAGCTTGTAAACCTTTCGCCGACGACCGGCCCGGTGCCATTGATGGTCCCCGCCGATCGCCAGCCGGCCGACACCGAACAGACCAGCGATGATCACACCGATCACAGTTCTGACGTCGGCCCCTCGGCCGAGCTGATCGACTTCGTCGAGGCCGCCACTGAAGTTGACGAGACGGTCGCCGACGCCGAGACGACCGGTGACGCGGAGACCGGTGACGCGGAGACCGGTGACGCGCAAGTTGCCGCCGACGATCACGACGTCGAAGGAGAACAGTCCAGCGACGGTCGCGACGCGAATGTCGTGTCGCTGTTCCGCGGTCGCACAACATCGGCCGGTGACGTCGAGGGTGCCGTCGAAGATGACGAGACCGCTGAGGCCGGTGAAGCCGATGACGCCGAGGGTCACGCAGCAGATGACCGCCCGGATGTCGGCGGGATCTTTGCTCGCTTGCGCAGCGAAACTCCTGACGAAGTCGCCGAACCCGAGGCTGATGCCGTCGAGCCGACCGGCGACATCGACGAGAGCGATCAAATCGTTGAGCCGACCGCGTTCTCCCGCCGCGACGAGGCGATCGTTCCATTGATCGTCAGTAGTGCCCGCAAGATCAAGCGTGTGCTCGCCGACGAACAGAACGGTGTGCTCGACACGTTGCGCCAGAACGAGCCGGTCACTTCGCTCGACGATCTATTGCCCGAGATCGGCGAGCACCTCAGTACCTACGTCACCGCCCTCGAAGACGACTTGATCGGTGCCGCCGCAGCCGGGGCGGGCGAACTCGGCATCAACGACACCAAGACACTTCGGCGCCGACTTGCCAAGAACGGTGCTCTCGAGGCCGCTCACGATCTGTTGCGCAGCGATCTGCTGCGCCCGTTGCGCGATCGCCTCGATCGTGTCGCCAGCGAGGGCTCAGGTGACAACGACGACATCACCAAGAGCGTGCGAGCGGTGTATCGCGAGTGGAAGACGCAACAGATCGACGACCAACTCGATGACGTCTTCCGGTTTGCGTACGGTGGTGCGATTGCGGTGTCGGTCGAGCCAGGTTCAGCGTTGGCGTGGACGATCGATCCCGGTCACCCGGCGTGCCCCGATTGCGAGGACAACTCGCTCGCAGGTTCGGTCTCCGCAGGTGAGGCATTTCCGACCGGTCACACGTCAGCGCCGGCCCATCCGGGCTGCCACTGCATGACCCTGCCCGCCGGGCAGTAGCCTCGGCGCCACATGCAGCGCGCAACCGATTTTCCCCGTCCAAAGCCCTGGAGCCGGATCTCAGGGCGAGCCGTGCTGATCGGCATCGGCGTGCTGTTCTTCTTGTTCGTCGTGTTCGGGCGGGCGGTCGCCAACTTCTACGTCGACGCCCTGTGGCATGACTCGCTCGGCCGGTCCGACGTGTTCTGGGGGCAACTCCGCGCCAAGGTGACCTTGTTCTTGTTGTTCTTCCTGGCCTTCGTACTGATCGCCGGGATCAACCTGTTCGTGGCCGATCGAACTGCACCGACCGCTTTCCCAGCCAACGTGCACCCGTATGTCGAGCGTTTCCACGAGGTGTTCGGACATCGTCTGCGGCTCGTTCGTTACGGCACGGCACTCGTGCTGGCGTTCATGCTGGCCTTGCCGGCGACGTCGAAGTGGCAGGATTGGCTGTTGTTTCGCAACAGCGAGTCGTTTGGCGTGCAGGATCAGCAGTTCAACGTCGATGTCGGCTTCTATGTATTCGAGCTGCCGTTCATCTCGTTCGCGATCGACTGGCTGTTCGCTGCGTTGGTGATCGTCATCCTGCTCACCCTCGCTGCGCACCTCTTGAACGGCGGCGTGTTGTTCACATCGTCCACGCCCACCGTGAGGGCCGCCACCAAGGCGCACCTGGCGGTGCTGCTCGCCGTGTTGGCCGCCGTGAAGGCCGCCGACTACTGGCTGACCCGCTACGAGCTGACCAACGAGACGCGCGGGTTCGTGCAAGGTGCCACGTACACCGTGGTCAAGGCCCAACTGCCGGCGATGATGCTGCTGGTGCTGATCGCCCTCTTGACAGCCTTGCTGTACCTGTCGACAATCCGCACCGACAAGTGGCGTCTGCCGCTCGTCGCATCCGGGCTGTGGATGGTCGTGTTGATCATCGGCGGGCTGATCTATCCGGCGATCGTGCAATCGCTCGTGGTCAAGCCGAACCAGGAAGAGCGTGAGGCGCCTTACATCGCCCGCAACGTCGAGGCCACCCGGGAGGCGATGCGGATCGGTGATGTCCTAACCGAACCGGTCAACTTCGGCCGTCTGTCCGCACAAGAAGTTGAGGACGATCTCGAACCGATCCGAAATGTTCGCCTGCTCAACCCGACTCAGCTGCTGTCGCGCTTTTCGATCGACCGTGGCGAGGTCTCCGGTTTGAAGATCGCCGACCTCGACGTCGATCGTTACGACATCGGCGGCGGACCCGAACAGGTCTTGATCACCGCCCGCGAGCTCGACCTCGACAATATCCCCAACAAGAGTTGGCAGGGTGAGCACCTGGTCAGCACCCGAGGTTGCGGATTGGTGCTGGCGCCGGTGGGTCAGGTCACCGATCGCGACCGGCCCGATTACGTGAGCGTCGACCTCGAACGCCCAGAGCTTTACTTCAGCCCCGCCCTCAGTGGCTACGCAATCTCGCGCACCGATGTCACCGAGAGCCAATGTGGAAACGACGAGGAGTACACCGGCACGTCTGGTGTCAAGCTCAACGGCTTCTTCCGTAAGGCATCTTTCGCATTCGCCTTCCTCGATTACAACGTGATCGGGTCTGGCGCTGTCAAGAGCAACTCGCAGATGTTGTGGGTGCGATCGGTGCAGGACCGTGTCGAGAAGTTGGCACCGTTCCTCGACTACGACACTGATCCCTATCCCGTCGTGGTCGATGGTGGCGTGCAGTGGGTGCTCGACGCCTACACCTCGACCAGCCGCTACCCGTACGCCCAGCGGATCGGGAATGTGCAGCTCAGCTCATCGACAGGCCTGTCGCGCAGCGCCAACTACATCCGCAACAGCGTCAAGGCCGTCGTCGACGCTTATACCGGTGACGTAACGTTCTACATCGTCGACGACGCCGACCCGATCCTGCTCGCTTGGCGATCGGCGTTTCCAGATCTGTTCACCCCGCTCGACGAGATGCCGGGCGAACTGAGTGAGCACCTGCGCTATCCCGAAGATCTGTTCCGAGTGCAGACCGACATGTACTCGAAGTATCAGATCGAGCCGGAGAACTTCTTCCAGCGCACCGACGCATGGTCGGTCGCCCAGGCGCCTTCTGTCGATCGCCAAGACACGACGCGCGTCGTAACCTCAGCGAGCGACCCGACCGACGTGCAGACCGAATTCGCGACCGAGACGAATGTCGAACGGTTTGTGCCGTACTACACGATGTTCCGCAACGCCATGACCGGCGACGAAGAGTTCGTCATCCTGCGTCCGTTCGTGCCGTTCTCGACCGACGACCGGCGCACCGAGCTGCAGGCCTATATGACTGCCTCCAGCGAACCTGACACCTATGGCCAACTGGTCTCCTATGTCGTCGACCAGGATCCTTTGCCGCCAGGGCCGCTGCGAGTTGCCGACCAGGCCGAATCCGAGCAGGACATCAGCCCCGAGCTCAGCCTGCAGGCCAATCTGGAGACCGGCACCAAGGTCAAGTTCGGTGACCTCCAACTGATCCCGGTTGCCGACGGTCTCGTGTACATCCGTCCGGTCTATGTGATCGCCAGCGACATCACCGAGTACCGCTTCGTGATCGTCTCACACGACAACTCCGCCGTTCTCGACACCCGGCTCGACTCGGCCCTGGCCCGGTTGTTCACCGGGTTCGACGGGGAGGTCGGCGATCGAGTCGTCGGCGAGGATGACGGGCCGGCGGGGACGGACACCGGCGACACCGATCCGCCGTCAACCGGCGACACCGATCCGCCGTCAACCGGCGACACCGATCCGCCGGCGACCGGCTCGACCGATCCTGCCGAACTGGCGGCGCAGGCCGAGCGCCTCTACGTCGAAGCTCAGCAGCTGTTGCGTGACGGTGACCTGGGCGCCTACCAGGCCAAGCTCGACGAGGTCGGCGAAATCATCGCTCAGCTCAGCGACGAACTCGGCAATTGAGCGATCTCGGCCCGAACCCTGCGCAGAGGCAGAGTGCCTCAGTTGTGCTTTAAGAAGTCGGCCAGATGGGCGAGGTCATGGCGGAAGGCGATCTGGTAACGGGCCTGTTCGTTGGCCAGTTTGATCTGCGTGTCACGTAGCTGATCGATCACATCGGATTCGGGGTCGCCGCCGTTGAGCGCTTCGATGTCGCTGCTCAGTTCGGTGATCTGATTGGCGAGCTCGTTGGAGATCGACGTCACCCTGGCGTCGATCAGATCAAGGCGAACGGTGAGGGTATGGATCCTCGCAGTCACGCCGTTGAGCTCGCTGAATCGCTCGGCGTTGGCGAGCACCCTCAGATTGATTGCCTCCAACTCATCGGGGCTGACCGTTGGCTCAGGTAGTTCGACCGGCGTTTGGCCATCCATCCGGGTTGCGATGTCGCTCACCTGATCGACGATCGCCTGGAACTCGTCGGGATCGACCGTCGTTTCGGGGGGCGGCGGCGGCGGTTCGAGTGGGGTGTCGAGTCGGGCTGTGTGTCCCTGCACCTGATCGCTGAGCTGATGCTTGCCGGATCTTGCGGCATCTGCGGCGTCGAGCCGGGCGGCCATCGAGGCGATCTCGGTCTTGAGTCGTTCGATCTCGGAGGGATCCTTTGGTCTCTTCTTGAACAGGCCCATAACGCTGATGCCACCGTATCCGACAGCGGTGACCTGGCCCGTGACAGTCGCCGAAACGACCGTGTTACTCCAGGTGCCAGGCACCTGGAGTAACACTCGTCGAGATCGCGGTTCGAGGGGGCTCGAACCTTGAGCCAATTGTGGCCATTGTCCGTAGCCTTCAAGAATGACTTCGGTGCAGGCGAACGGGATCACGATCGAATATGAAGAGCAGGGCTCAGGCGAACCGCTATTGCTCGTGATGGGGCTCGGCGGTCAGCTCACCGACTGGCCTCAGGAGTTCGTCGACATGATCGCCGACCGTGGCTTTCGAGTAATCCGACTCGACAACCGCGACAGTGGCCTGTCGACCGAGTTCGCAGGACCACCCCCGACTACATGGCAGCTCGCCAAGGCGGTGCTGTTCAGGCGTCGGCTGGCGTCGGAGTATCTGCTCGACGATATGGCCAGCGATGCCACCGAATTGCTCACAGAACTCGAGATCGACAGCGCCCATGTGGTCGGGATCTCGATGGGGGGCATGATCGGCCAGACGATCGCGATCGAACATCCCGAGCGGGCGCGCAGCCTGACGTCGATCATGTCGACCACCGGCGACCGTCGGGTCGGGCAACCCAAGATGCGGATCGTCGCCAAATTCCTGCGTCGCAAGCCAGCGACCAGGGAAACGGCGATCGACGAGGCGGTCGAGACCTTCCGCGAGATCTGCGGCCCAACTTTCGACGAGGCCGAGTTCCGCCAGATGGCGATGGCCTCGATCGAGCGCAGCTTCCGTCCGGTCGGCACAGCGCGTCAGTTGGCGGCGGTGATTGCCAGTGGCGATCGCACCGACCAGCTCCGGCGACTCGATGTTCCGACCTTGGTCGTGCACGGCCTGCTCGATCCGCTGGTCCGCCCGACGGGCGGCATCGCCACGGCCAACGCGGTGCCGGGCTCGCGCCTGGTGATGTTCAACGACATGGCCCACGATCTGCCCCCCACGCGTTGGGCGGAGATGGCCGACGAGATCGCCCAGAACGCAGCACGGGCCGGGGTTGCCTCAGCCGTCTGATCGTCACCGTGCGGCCCCTAGGTCGACCACGATCGCCCGTCACACGAAGTATCGCGTTTCAACCCGGTGTCATTCTGCGAGCATGTCGACATGACCGAGCCGGTGATCAAGCGGCATCCCTTCGAGGGAGTGCAACCGACCGGAATCGTGTCGTTTACGTCGATGGCCGATGGCACTGCCGAGGACTATGCGCTGCTCGACATCTATGAGCGGGCGCACGCGGCCGGGCTCGCCGACCGCGTTATGGAGACGCTCGAACGCATGACCGGCTCGTCGGGCGGCTACCGCATCACCCGCCTCGAGCACTCGCAGCAATCGGCGACGCGGGCCCGGCTCGCCGGTGCCGACACGAACTGGATTGTCGCCGCTCTGGTTCACGACATCGGGGATCAGCTGGCCCCGTTCAACCACAGCGAGTACGCCGCAGCTGTTCTCCAGCCATACGTGCCCGCCGAGGTGCACTGGGTCGTAAAGCATCACGGTGTATTCCAGAGCTACTACTACGCCCACCACTTCGGTGGCGACCGTGATGCCCGCGACCGGCATCGCCTGCATCGGTGGGGCAAGTTGTGTGAACAGTTCTGCGCCGACTTCGACCAGAACTGCTTCGATCCCGACTTCCCGATTCATGAACTGTCGTCGTTCGAGGACGAGGTACGTGAGGTTTTCGGCCGGATAGCCTGGTCGCCCGACGTCGTGGCGGTCGGCTCCGAGCGGATCGTTCCGTGAACGCAGCATCGGCGGCACTTCCAGCGGTCGAGCTGAACCCGGTCATGATCGGCATCTTCCGCGATGGCGCCGCACGGTAAATGGGGGTGGTGCCTGGAGCGAGGACATCGTCCGGCGCTTGGAGGACGCGAGGGGTTTGTCGATCACGGCAGCCGGGTTTCCCGCCGAGTTGCTCGATACCGAGCCCGAAGTGGTCAGCGCCGAGGTCACGCCGCGGCGCTGAGCCGCTCTGGCCTCACAGCACGTACAGGATGAACCAGGGCAGAATCACGACAAGGCCGAGGATGTGCAGGAAGATCCGCGGCAACTCACGCCCCGGAAAGGTAGTGGCGCTCGGCGTATCGGCGCGGTGTCGCGTACCCCCGGCTCTCTCACGGTGGTGCGGCCGTGGTATCTAGTTCCCCGTGACGATCTACTTTGAGGACTTCGTGCCTGGCCGCGTGTTCGAGCTCGGCACGATCGAGGTCACCGCCGACGAGATGATCGACTTCGCCACCAAGTTCGACCCGCAGCCGTTTCATGTCGATCCCGAGGCGGCCAAGGATTCACCATACGGTGGCTTGATCGCCAGCGGCTGGCACACCTGTGCGCTCTACATGGGTCTGCTGGTGAATGGCCTGCTGCACGATTCGTCCAGCCATGGCTCGCCCGGCATGGACGAGTTGCGCTGGCTGGCCCCCGTTCGGCCCGGTGACCAGCTGACCGCCACCAACACCGTGGAGGAGGCGACCCCGTCGGCGACCAAGCCGAACCGGGGAACGGTGATCACGCGCAGCGAGATGTCCAACCAGCACGATGTGGTCGTGCTGAGGATGCGCGGCCGAGGCATCTATGGTAAACGCCCCGTCTGATCAGTCGACGGCGCGCTTGTAGCTCAGTCGCAGCTTGGTGCGAAAGGCGATCACGTCGCCGTCCTCGATCAGCACGTCCATCTCGACGACCTCGGCGACGCGCAAGTCTTGGTACGCGCTGCTTGCCTCGCGGACGGCGTTGCGGGCGGCCTCCTCCCAGGAGTCGCCGCTCGATCCGATCAGTTCCACGACGTGATAGACGCTTCCCTCGCTCATGGTGTGCTCCTCATCTGGGTCGTATTGATTGTCGTACTGATTGTCGTAGTCATTGGGGTACTCCTACTCGGAACTTGGTCGACAGCTTCAACTCGGTTTGGAACTCGATTTGCCCGGTGGGTCCCATCCGGCATCGCAGTCGGTGCACTTCGGCGACGCGAGCATCGTCGTAGTTGTTGCAGGCATCGTCGACGACACGTTCGGCGGCGTGGCGCCATGACAGCCCGGTGGCGCTGCGGGCCGTGACCAGGTAGACACTTTCGCTTCCGCCGCGGATCAGTGGCGGCTCGCCCGATGAGAAGTCGTTCGAACGCTGCTGATCGGTAAGCGCGGCAATCGCCGCCATCACGTCGTCGAGCATCCGCTTGCGCCGTTTGCGGCTGCCGCCGGAGCGATAGTCGTCGGGTTGGATCGGCTCGCCGAATTTCAGCCGCACCGGGCCGCGGAACGGGCGTGGCACCGCAGCGCCGATCGGCTGAACCCGGTCGGTGCCGGTGATCCCGACCGGAATGATCGGTGCACCCGTGATGGCGGCGAGATGGGCGACGCCACTGTGACCGCGGTGCAGGTAGCCGTCACGCGAACGGGTGCCTTCGGGGTAGATACCGACCAGGCGGCCGGCTCGAAGCAGGTCGGCGGCGGTCTCGAGCGCCGCCATCGACGCCTTGCGAGCGTGGCGCTTGATCGGCACCATTCCGAACGCCGGGAACAGGTACTTCGTCCTGCGACGGTCCATGTACTCGGCCTTGCCGAGAAACACGACTGGGCGCGGCGACATCGCCATCACCAATGGCGAGTCGAAGAACGATCGGTGGTTGGGGCTGATGATCGCCGGCCCGCCGGTGGGCACGTTCTCGAGTCCACTCACCTCGGCCCGGTACAGCACCCGCATCACGGGGCGGGTGAGGGCGCGCGCCGGTCGCGACAAGGCGCCGATCCGCGGCGATTCGTCAGTGCCCAGTGCGCAAACCCTCAGGTCGCGCAACCTTGACGCATCGATCCCTCCGATGCCGTGAGTGTGTCACATCAGAGTTACCGCAGGTGCCAGGCACCTGCGGTAACTCTGTCGGTCGGCGGGCGGCAGAACAGCGGTGGGGTCTATTCGCGGCGCTGGGGACTATCCGACTCGGGACAGGCGACCGGGTGCGTCAGCGGTGTAGGTCCTAGCGAGGGCTTGGGCGATCCGGCCGAAGGCACGCTCGCGGGCGGCGGCGGGGTCCTTGGGGTCAGCGAACACGCCGGCCGCGACGGGTCGTACGCCCAAGCGGATGGCGTCCTCGGCGATCTGAGCGATCAGTTGATCGGGAGCTCCGGCGATCCCGCGACGATCGATCGTCCAACCGAGCTGATCGAGTTGTGAAAGGCGGTGATTGGAAGTCATGCCTTTAAGGTACGGCCAGATGGTGTTAAACACTAGCGATGGTTACTGTCGCTAAGCATCAGATATGCTTATGGATATGTCCCAACTCCGAGACCTCGAATTCCGACACCTGGTGGCGCTAGACGCGGTCGCCACCGAGGGCACGTTCGGGCGCGCAGCCGACCGGCTGGGATACACGCAGTCGGCGATCAGCCAACAGATCGCCTCTCTCGAGCGGATCGCCGGCGAGTCGGCGTTCGACCGCCCAGGCGGACCGCGCCCGGTCGAACTGACACCGTTCGGCGAGCAGCTGCTGATCCACAGTCGGCGGCTTCTGTCGCAGCTCGACGGCATCGACAACGACCTCGACAGGTTCCGGCACGGTGACATCGGCCGGCTGGCGATCGGTACCTTTCAGAGCGTTTCGGCGACTGTGCTGCCGCAGGTTGTCGGCCGTATCCGCGAGCACCACCCCGACCTCGAGATAACCGTCTACGAGGGCGACCATGACGACGAACTCGACGAACGGCTCCTCAACGGCGAACTCGATATCAGCTTCATGGTGGGAGACGTGGCGCCCGAGTTCGAATCACGCCATCTGCTGGACGATCCGTTCGTGCTGATCGCCCGCCCCGGCCAGTTCAGTCCCGGCCCCTTCGATCTCGCCGACCTCGCTGACGAGCCGATGATCGGCCAGCGCGAGAACTCGTGCCAGCTCCTCAACGAGGCGAGCCTGCGCAGCGCCGGCGTCGACCCCAGCTATGTGTTCCGCACCAACGACAACGGCACGGTTGCGGCGATGGTCCGCGCCGGCATGGGAATCGCGGTGCTGCCGCTGCTGTGCGTCGAGCCCGACGACCCACGCACGGCGTTGCATCAGCTGAAGCCGGCAATCCCGGCCCGACGCATTTCGATCGGCTGGCGTCGAGGGCGCACATTGTCACCGGCGGCCCAACGCTTGATCGAGATGGCTGTCGAGGTTGGAGCGGAGCTAGCCGATCGGATGTATGAGCCATTGGTCGCCCGACCCTGATCGGGTACCGTCACCTTCCTTGGGTCGTTTCACCACCGTTCTCGTGTCGACCGGTGAGCTTCCAACACGATGAGCACCACCGAAGTTGTCGTGGTGCTTGCGGCGGCTGCGATCGCCGCAATGGTCAAGGGCACCACCGGCATGGGTTATCCGCTGGTGCTGATTCCGGTGCTTGCCCTGTTCATCGACGTCGCTGACGCCGTGGTGATCGTCGCCCCGTCGAACCTGTATCTGAATGCCTCTATGGCTTGGACTGTCCGTCAGCATCGTCACCACGCCAGGACGCTTCGACCGTTCGTTGCTGGCGGGCTCGGCGGTGCGGCTCTCGGTGCCATCTTGCTGTCGTCTCTGCCGGACCGCACATTGCGGTGGTTGCTCGTCGGCGTGATCGTGCTGTTCGTGCTCAACCGGGTTCTCGGTGAGCGAACCGACCTGGCGGCCGATTTGGCGGCGCGGCTGGCAGCACCAGTCGGGGCGGTGGCTGGGTTTTTCCAAGGGGCGTCCGGCCTGTCTGGCCCGATCGTGGTCCCGTGGTTTCTCAGCCTCGGGCTGTCTCGTGAGACGTACATCTTCTGCATCACGACCGCGTTCGGATACGCCGGTGCGATGCAGTTGGTCGTGTTCGCAGTGCAGGGAACCTTCACGGTCAACTTGTTTCTGCTCGGACTCGCCCTGATTCCGATCGCCCTCGCCTCGATGCCCGTCGGCGTCCGCTTCCGCCAACGTATCCCGATCCACGTGTTCGAGAATGCGGTCGTGATATTGCTGATCGGTTCCGCCACGTCGATCGTAATCCGCCTGCTCTAACCACCGAGTTGGGAGATGTGCCTGGCACATCTCCCAACTCGGTGGCGGAGTTCCTGCGGCCGCCGCAAGTTCCTGTGGCGCGATCAGAGCGTCACCTGTCGATATCGCGCCAGCTGAATTCGGGGATCGCCTTCCAGCCACCGTCGACGAACCCGGTCGCTCGGGCGATGGCTTCTCGGGCCGGGCAGGCGCACGACGAGTCGTAAGTGCATCGACTGTTGTCAGTCGGGATTCGGCGCCCTAGCATGTTCTCCAAGCGACGCGGGGTGGAGCAGTCCGGTAGCTCGTTGGGCTCATAACCCAAAGGTCGTAGGTTCAAATCCTACCCCCGCCACCAACACGAAGGCCCTGGTAGATCGCAAGATCTGCCGGGGCCTTCTTTCGTTCCGAGGTGCTTCGTTCCACCTAGATTCAGCCGAACGCCGACAGATGACAAAGATACCAGCCATGTTCTGCTGTCCCGGTTCATGAAGCGGTCGAGCTGAAGATGGTCAGCGACCGCAAGGGCATCGGGGACCCATCCGCCGATTGTGCGTCCCGGTTGGGGGTGTCGAGAGCCCGTAGCCCGGGCGGTCGATCCCCACGAGACGGAGGCCGGCCGCCGAGGCCGCGTCGCCGTACGGCTTCGGTTCGAGACGACACCCTGGTCCGCCGTGCGACCAGAGCACACCGATGCCGTCCGTGTCGCCGTACTCGGGGTAACCGATCGTGCGTCCGTCCGGGGCCGCGATTGTTCCTTCGCTCATCCACTCGTTCGTAGCAACCTTGCTCCTCGACGATCTGATGATGCGCAGTACCGAGACTCCGGCCGGTCGCCAGCATCCCGGGTCGCTTCAACCCGTGACCGGGCGCGAAGCTGTGATTCTCGACGATCGAAAGGCAACCATGTCCACTTCACCGAACCTGCCCGGCCGTCTCGGCAATCCGGATTTCGACATCAAGGACGATCCCCGTGCCGACCCTCGGATGATCGCCGCGATGGCCGAGCTGGGGATGGACGTCGCCCCTCCGCCGTCGCCGGTCACGGCGGCCAACACAATCGACGAGCTGCTCGACTACTGCGTCGAGGCCGAGGCCGGCTTCGACGCGCTCGGTGGTGTCGTTGTTGCAAAGACAACGCCGGTCACCGCCGTCTCGTCGTACACCGAAGTGATCAATGGTGTTGACGGCAACGACATCAACCTCTACATCCACCGTCCCGACGCGGTCGTTGGACCGGTGCCGTGCATCGTGCACACCCACGGTGGTGGCATGGCCATCCTCAAGGCGGCCAACCCGAACTACGTCCGCTGGCGCGACGATCTTGCGGCGACGGGGATGGTCGTGATCGGCGTCGAATTTCGCAACGCGGCGGGTGCGCTCGGACCGTACCCGTTCCCCGCGGGGCTGAACGACTGTGCCAGCGGCGCGCAGTGGGCGATCGCCAACCGTGACGCCCTCGGAATCTCAAAGGTCATCATTTCGGGTGAGTCGGGTGGCGGAAACCTGTCGATCGCCACCGCGCTGAAGGCGAAGCAGGACGGTTGGATCGACGACATCGACGGCGTCTATGCACAGTGTCCGTACATCTCCAACGCCTACGCCGATCCGATCGCCGCGCTGACCTCGCTGTTCGAGAACGACGACTACTTCCTCAACGTCGAGAACATGGGAGCCCTTGCCAAGACGTACGACCCCGACGGCGCGAACGCGACCAATCCGCTGGCGTGGCCGATGCACGCCGAGCCCTCCGATCTGGACGGGCTGCCGCCGCATGTCATTTCGGTCAACCAGCTTGACCCCCTGCGCGACGAGGGGCTGGTCTACTACCGCAAGTTGCTCGATGCCGGCGTGAGCGCGGTGAGCCGAACGGTGAACGGCACGTGCCACGCCGGCGACTGTCTGTTCCTCGATGCGATGCCGGACGTGTGGTACGCAACGATCCGCGACATCAAGGGCTTCGCCGACTCACTCTGAAGGCAACGCAAACCACGGCCCGCGGCTCCGTCTCGTAGCAGTGACCACGCAACGTGGCCGTCTCTGAGAGGGTCTTCATGTACCAACCATGTACCAGCATCCCGGTAAACAGCGGGGAGTGGAGCGGAACAAGGGGAGTAAGAAACGCTCGGCGAGCAGGCAGGATCTGAGGGCTCGAGCTATCCGGGTTCCACCTGGCGCATCGCCAGGAACTCGTCGATCTTGAGGAGTCTTGGGGGCCGTTTGGTGTTGGTAGGAAGTCGCTCGAACGCCTCGTCAGCGGTGATCAGCGTCGGGTCGATCAGATCGACGATGTCGCCGTCGATCTCGAGCCCTGCCGTGCCGGCGGCGAGGACGTTCTGAACCCAGTCCGATCGCGATCCGTACACGAGCACAAAGATGAAACCGTCGTCAACCCGGTGAGCTTCGAGCGGTGTGCGATAGGACCGGCCCGACGAACGACCGACATGATGGATCACCTGCCAGTTGGCATTGCGCACCGCCCTGGGGTTGAAGACCCGCTTGTTGATGTGTCCCCACCACAACGGCATCGGCATTGCTCGCCCTCCTGTTTCGGAGTCCAATGTAATGGCGCCGAGTCGGGCGACGTAACGGGCGCAGACGTACCCCGTCGGTGGGGGATTCGGTTGACGCTCATATCCAGACCTTCGAGCCCGGTCGTAACTTCACAGCGCAGCGTGCTCCACCGGTTTGGGGCCTGGGGCGGATACAGCTCGTCGAAGGCGCGCCAAAGACCGGGTGAGCCTGGAAAGTAATCTCAGGCCGTCGACGGCGCTCAGATCGTGAAGTATCTGCCTGGTGTCCGTCAACCCGAGGGACTTCCATTGCGGTGTGCGGTCCCGGTTCATAGTGGACACTGTGGCTCCGGAAGGTGATTGACAGTTTTGGTTTGAGACTGCGGCTGGCGGCCTCCTAATCCTTCACCGGCTCGAACCGCCGCACGATCCCGTTGGCGGTGTCCGCGACGTAGACCGTGCCGCTCGGGTGGGTCGCCGTGCCGTGCGGACCGGCCAGCGTCGACCACTCCGCGACGCTCGCGGCCTCCTCGGTCGTCATCCGCGCGAGCTCCTCGTTCGTCACGCTCGAGCCGACGTGGCCGAGGAGGTCGCCGTCGGGGCTGAAGCGCCGGATCCGGCCTTCCGCCCACGGTGACGAGACGTAGAAATCGCCCGCCGCGTTCAGCGAGACGATCTGCGGACCTGGACCGACGTCCGCGAAGCCCCGCACTAGCTCGCCTTGCTGCGTGAAGACCTGTACCCGCTCGTTGCCTGAGTCGACGACCCAGACATTGCCCTGCGGACCGATCTGCAGACCGATCGGGTTGTTGAGCTGGTCGGGGCCGGAGCGAGGGCCGCCCCACGACCGCAGGAACGCGCCATCCCGGTCGAAGACCTGCACGCGGTGGTTGCCGAAGTCCGCGACGAAGACCTCGAACGCGTCGCTGACCGCGATGCCCATCGCCGAGCGGAACTGCCCCGGCTCGCCGCCCGAGCTCCCGAACGCGACGATGAACGTGCCGTCCGGCGCGAAGCGCGAGACGCGGCTCGCCCCGGACTCGGAGACGTAGATCGTGCCGTCGGCGTCGACGGCCACGCCGATCGGGTTGGCGAGCATGCCGGGCTCCGCCCCAGCCCCGGCCGCATCGAGGAGCAGCTCGCCGTCGGGGCTGAACTTGCGGAGGTGCCCGCCCTGGAACTCAGTCACGTAGACGTTGCCGGCGGCGTCGATCGTCAGCCCGTTGGGCGCCTCGAGGCGCACGCCACCGGGGTCGCGACCCCAGACCGAGACTTGGTCAAACCCCGAGGACAGTTCCAGCAGCTCCTCGAGCACGCCCGAGGCGGGCCCCGCCGTCGCCGTAGCGGTCGGCGGCGCGGTCGCCTCGCTCGCTGCCGGAGTGGTCGCCTCGCTCGCTGCTGTCCCGGACGGGGACGACTCGCCGCCGGTGTCGTCATCGTCACTGCAGGCGGCGACCAGCAGGAGCGCGGTTGCCACCAGGCCCACGGACAGCCGCGAGAGCGTGTTCGGCGATGTCACGCCTGAACGAGCCATTCGAGCCGGCTCAATGAAGCTGCATAATGGGTGGCGACAAGCACCGCGAAGACGATGCCGATGTCGAGCCGACCGACGAGAGCAACGGCCGCGACACCCCCTCCGAGGATGAGGAGTTCGATCGCGAGTCGGGTCCAGCCGTTGACTTCGATGGGGGCTCGGCCGGAGCGGCTGGGGTCGTCGAGGACGTTGAACACACCCCAGATGACCGCAGCGGCAATCGGCACAAGGGTGACGGCGGCCCAGCGGAGGGGGCCGGGGGTGAGTTTCCAAGCAGCCAGGCCGAGCCCGGCGAGTGCGGCGAGTTCGAGCCCGAACCGGAGCGCGAGGTTCCAGCCGGCCATTGTTGGCGGGCTCATGACTGGGCCCCCGCGACCGCTTCGGCCCGGGTCTTGAGGGCGGCGTTCATGGCTTCGAATCCGGCGTGGGTTTGTTTGTCGAGGGACTTGCGCATCAACCGCACAAGAACGCCTCGGAACTGTTCGGTGTGCACAACGCGGGTGTCACCGGACGGTGTTGCGACGAGCGTGAAGCGATGGCGACCGTCGAATAGGCCCGGGACGCCGAGGCGACCCAGCCATTCGAACGTCTGTGCCGGCTCGACGACGGTGACGACAGGTTTGAAGGTCATGGCTTTGCCGCCGGGTGGTTGGAGCCGGTTGACAAGCTTGGCGCCGACGGCGACGTCGCCGCTTGATTCGGTGATGAACGGGTTCCAGTTGGGGTAGTCGTTTAGGTCGGTGAGGATGTCCCAGACCGTTTCGGCTGGGGCGTTGATCTCGATCTCGGTGTGCAGTTCGTGACGCATGATGTGCTCTTTCGCTCCTCTGGTGGTTGTGATTCGGGTCAGCGACGGTTGCGGCTGCCATCGGGGTTGCGGAGCCCGTAGCCAGCAGCGCGGTCCATCGCGATGTGGGCCATCCACGACAGCCCGCCGATGAAGACCGCCAGGGGAAGCGGGGCGAGCGGGGCGAGCCCGACGCCGACAGCGGTTGTGAAGGAACGCGACCGGCATCCGATGAGCGGCGTTATAGAAAGTGACCGCCCTTGTGGAGATCGAACCCTTCGCCACGTTGTCACCTGCGCCGATCAGGAACGTCAGATCCGGGGCGACGAACGAACCGATTCCGGTCACGGTGAGCGCAATGGCATAGAGCGGTGAGCCGTTCACGAAACCGTGTTTAGCAACCTCGAAGACGGCGAACACGGTCAGGAACGCCCAAAGCCCGAGCCAGTTCCAGTTCAGCTGGAGTGCAGACTGCTGTTCCGGTGCTTCGAGCGAGATGGTGGCTGTTGCTTGGTCGGTCATGTCGGGTCCTCCGGGTAGTCGCAACTTCTGTTGCGTTTCCATCATGGATCGTTCATACTCCAAACGCAACCCTTTTTGCGATAAAGTTGGAGAATCATGACGAAGATACAGCCCCGGAAGACACAGCCCCGAGTGGGCGAGCAGCGACCTGGTGGCCGAGCCGAACGAGTCCGAAGCTCGGTCCTGTGGGCAGCAGCGGAGCTGCTGACGGAGGTCGGCTACGACAAGATGAGCGTCGAAGAAGTCGCCGCACGCGCAGGGGTCCACAAGACGACGGTATACCGGCGCTGGGCGACCAAAGCCGCGCTCACCGCTGACGCGGCCGCCCTCCACAGCGCCGACGCCGTCCTGATCCCTGACACAGGAAGCGTCGCCGGAGACCTGAAACTGCTCGCACGGGAAGTTGTCGCCAACATCGGCACCGAAGGCGGGTCCCGAAGATCCCGCTCCATCGCCGCCGCTGCAGCCACCTCAGACGAGCTCGCCCAAGCGATGCACGGTTTCTGGGCCCACCGCCTCGCCCTTTCGGCCACAATCGTCGAGCGGGCCATCCAACGCGGCGAACTCCCCATCTCCGCGGACGGCAACCTGATCATCGAAACCGTCATTGGCCCGCTCTGGTTCCGGCTCCTCCTCACAGGTGAGCCGATCACCGAAGAACTCGCCGACCATGTCGTCGAGCTCATCACCGCTGGCATGTTCGCTGACTGAGTCTCCGAGCATCGAGACCGCGGCCGAGCTGGGGTCTGGCGTCAACGACGACGTACTCCGCTCCATTCCGGCCCCGCCGGCCTGTACGCGTATTGTCGAGATCCCGGCGAGCGTTGCACGGCCGGGCGTGATTGTTGAGCGCGCTGCTGAGCCGGGTTGTGGCGGTCGCCTTGAGGCCCGGGTTATCTGTCGGTCGGACCGAGACGTGGCGTTATGGGTGGGGTGTTACGGTCGTCAGCGGCAGCAACATCGGGGGGCAATGGAATCGCAAGGCAGGATCTCGGCTCCAGATCGGAGCGCTAATCGCCTCACGGTCCTTGTCGGGGCCTCGTTGGTCGCGGTGGTGGTTGCCGCATGCGCCGGGATACTGCTGCTGATCATCGACCCGGCCGATGGGTCGACCACCGAGGCTGTTCTTGGAATCACAGCAGCTGTCGCCGGGATTTCGACCGGCATTTTGGTGATCGCGGCCTTCATCTACGCTCAAGTGAAGAACCTGTGGGGCGTTGCACCTCTCAAGGTTCGAGCGGTCTTGTGGGCCTTCATCGCGGTCGGGATTGCGATCACCGTGTGGAACCTCGTGTCCCAGCCGTTCAGCGATTGAACCCTCAAACGTGACCCGAGTACGGTCGTGGCCCGAGTACCCGGCCGCCCAGAGGACACGAAGATGAATGAAACGAAGATGAAGGACACGCAGCAGTTCATTCGGACCGGAGGTTTGCTCGGGATCGCGAGCGGAGTCGCGATAGTGCTGTCGGCCTTCTCGACGGCTATCACCGCCGGCGTCGCACGACCCGACAATCCCGGCGAACTCGCTGCATTCTTCGATGATGTCGCGAGCAACAGCTATGGCTTCCACCTCTACGGCTGGACGGGGCTGGCTGCATTGCTGCTGGCAGTCCCTTTCACCTACGCACTCTTCTTGTTGGTGCGTACAGCACTCAACGAAGCCTGGCTGGGTGCAATAGCCATGTGGGCCGGCCTGATCGTGCTGTTTCCGGCCTACCTGCTCAACATCCTGGTCGCCACCAAACTCGAGCCGCTCTTCGACGAGCTGGGCGAATCAGCGACCGATTCGATGTACATCTTCTACGAGTCCAACGCTGGCCTCGCTGCGCTGATGTTCCTCCTGGGCAGTCTTCTCACCTTCTCGATCGCGCCCTGGCTCCTCTCACGCGCTTGGTTGCGAACAGCAACCTCCCCACGGTGGATCGGATGGCTCGGCATCTTCGCAGGAGTGACCGGTCTTGCCTGGGTCGTCATGCTTGCGGATGAACCCGGAGTGTTCCAGATCGTTTGGGTCATCAATCTGCTAGCGAACACCGTGTGGATAATCGCAGCCGGAACCGTCATGACCAAGTACTCGAACCCGCTGCCCGACTCGGTCGCTTGATCGCCAGGCGCTCAGGTCGTGAAGTATCTGCCTGGCGTTGTGCCGAAGGTGCTGCGGAAGGCGGCGATGAAGGCGCTCGGCTCGTTGTAGCCGGCGGTGATCGCGGCGGTGGTGACGGTGTGGCCTTGGCCGAGGGTGATGATCGCGTGCTGGAGCCGGAGCTGGGTGCGCCATCGCCCGAATGTGGTCCCGGTCTCGCGCCGAAAGAGGCGTTGCAGGGTACGTTCGTTGGCGCCTACGTGGTGGCCGAATTGCCGCAGTGTCCGTTGGTCTCTGGGGTTGGTTTCGAGAATCTCGGCGATCGCTTGCAGGCGGGGGTCGTGGAGTTGTCGGAGTTCGAGCGGGGCGGTTGGGGCGACGGCCAGTTGGTCGATGATGACAGCGTCGGTCCGTCGACGAGCCGGGCCAGTCGGACTGCCGTGCAGGACGTAGAGAATCAGTTCTCGCAGCAGAGGGCTGACGGAAATCACCGTGACGTCGTCGAGTGATGAGACGCTGACGTCATGATCAACGTAGAGCGTTGACATCTGGCTGTCGGCTCTGGCGGTGACGGTGTGGGTGGTGCCGGCGGGCACCCAGACAGCCCGTAGCGGCGGCAGCACCCACCGGAATTCAGCGGTGTCCACGCAGAGCAGGCCGTGGCTGGCGTAGACGAGTTGGTGCTCGTCGTGTTGATGCTCGCCCGTGGAATGTCCAGCTTCGTATGCGAACCCGACCGGCCGAATCAGCGACTGTCCGTTTGGCGGCATTGAATGTCAATCTAGCGCTAACAAGTCGACCAGTTCCACAGGCATAGTAGACCCGTGAGTGACTTCAAAGAGACCGAATCGTCCAACAAGCTGGCTCTCCGGCTGTTTCTGCAGTCGGGGTTCGTGTGGCAGTTGTGCTGGTCGAGTTATTGGACGTTGTTCTTCTTGCGGGTCGTCGTTGACGTCGGGCTGAACCCGTTGCAACTGATCCTGCTGGGTACCGCCAAGGAAGTCACCATCTTGTTGGTCGAGATCCCGACCGGTGTGGTGGCAGACATTCGCAGTCGTCGCCTATCGGTGATCCTCGGTTTCCTGATCTGCGCGCTCGCCATCATCGGCGCCGGCTTGGCGCCAGGGTTCGGGCTGCTCGTCGCCACCCAAGTGCTGTGGGCATTCGGGTCGACATTTCGCAGTGGTGCCGAGGCGGCATGGTTCACCGACGAGATCGGCTCCGTCGAAGCGGTCGACATGGTCCTTCCCCGCCGGGCCAGGATCGAAGCCACCGGTTCGATCATCGGCCTGATCAGCACCGCAGTCCTGGCGGCGATCGCCGGACTATCGGTCGCCCTGGTCGTGGTCGGCACAGTTCTGTTCGGATGGGGACTGGTGCTGATCGCTCGAATGCCCGAAACCGGCTTTCAACGCCACGAGACCTCAGGCCGGGCCCGCTTTCGAGAACTGCTGGGCGAGGGACTCGCTGCTTCTCGCAGGCCAGGTCTACGGGTGCTGTTGATCATCACCGTGATGGCCGGATTCGCCAGCGAAGCCGTCGACCGGCTGTCGATCGCCCGTCTCGACCAGATCGGCCTCCAAGAAGCCACCCTCGACCCGGCCTTGCTGGTCGGCGCTGCCTGGGTGATGCAATCGATCGGTGCGATCGCCGTCCTCTACATCTTCGGCTCTCGCCTCGCCGGACAACAACTGGTCACCGCCCTGACCGCTCTACACATCGTCACCGGTATCGGTGTCGCGATCTTGGCCCGAGTCGATCTGCTCACCGTCGCCCTCGCCGGCATCATCGCCCAAGGCATGATGCGCAACGTGGCCCGCACCGTCACGATCGGCTGGACCAACCACTTCACCAACCGCTCCAACCGAGCAACGGTTCACTCGTTCGCGGGCCAAGCCGGATCCCTCGGTGAGATCAGCGGAGGCATCACCCTCGGCCTTGTCGCCCAACAAGCCGGCGTCGCCGCGGCGGTGACCGCCTCGGCGGTCATCTACCTCGCCGCCGCCGGCCTCACCACCCGAGCCCACAGCCGATGGTCACAACCACAACGAACCTGATTCCGGGTATGGACGACGGCGAGCAGCCGCGGAGGCCGCACAACGCTCGTCAACTGGGCCAGCGTCAACTGGGCCAGCGAGCGACGAAGCCCGCCGGCCGTCTTTGTCCCCATGCCGAGTGATCAATATCGCGGAGCCTGAGAGACTGTTGGACAGGTGCGAACCGGTTCGGACTACGGGCAGTCGCCGTCCTCCAACGGTCCGTGGTCCGCGATTTCGAGGGCGACGGGTGGCGAACTCGAGGAGAGTAGTACCTCAACAGGTCCTGCGGTCCTCTGATGTGCGTACAGGTGATCCAAATCGAACGTATACGTGTCCTGCCCCGCGAGCTTGATGGTCAGATGCTCATCACAGACCTCAAGCACGACCTGGTCTGCGACCAGATCCACCTCCGTAATCACACCTATGACTGTCGTTTCCTCTACGGCTGTCGCCTCCTCGGTTACGACCGTCGCTTCCTTAGTTACGACCGTCGCCTCCTCGGTTACGACCGTCGCTTCCTCAGCTACGACCGTCGCCTCCTCGGTTACGACCGTCGCTTCCTCAGTTACGGCTGTCGTTTCCTCGGTTACGACCGACGCTTCCTCGACCGAGACTTCGTCCGTCCCGCATGCCATCAGCACCACTGCGCCGGACAGCAAGATCTCCAACCGCAACCGAGAAGCCTTTGCCGGTTTGAACGTTCTCGCCATTGCGTGCCTCTCCGCCCGCGCCGCACTCGAGCGGCATCAACAAGACCTTAGCGAGGCACAGCCAAGGCTCCTCGTATCGATCATCGGCCACCCACGCAGTCGATCGAGCTAGGGATCGGCGCTGCCTTTCGACCGAAGATCGGATTCCGATCTTCGATCCCGGCGCCGTCGCGGAGACGGTTGCCGACTCGGTACCGATGCCACGACGCCGAACAGGACGACATCGGGGCTCCAAACCCGGTCGAGGTGATCGATAGTGGCACGTTGACCGGCGACCTCGTGATTCCGGCGACCTCGTGATTGAGGGAGTAGCCGTCCCCTTCGTTGCGGCGGTGAGATGCTCTCGGCACCATCACGGCTGTTCGAATCGCTCCGGCCGCCGTGACCGCGAGCCTGTTGCCCTCTAACGGTCGAGACCATTTTCAATGCAGTTCACTTTGTGGGGGATTGTCTGGCAGCATTGAGGGCGTGAACCGCACCTCCCAACGACTCGCCGCCATCGCCCCCTCCGCGACCCTCGCGGTCGACTCCAAAGCCAAAGCGCTCAGAGCGGCCGGCGAGAATGTGGTCGGTTTCGGGGCCGGCGAACCCGACTTTCCGACGCCGCCCCACATCGTCGAAGCGGCGATCGCGGCGTGCCGTGATCCGAAGAATCACCGTTACACACCGGCCGGTGGATTGCCGGAGCTGAAAGAGGCGATCGCCGCCAAAACCCTGCGTGATTCGGGATATCAGATCGACGCCAGCCAGGTACTCGTTACCAACGGCGGTAAGCACGCCGTCTACACGGCGTTCGAAGCGTTGTGCGATCCCGGCGACGAGGTGCTGCTGCCGGCCCCGTATTGGACCACCTACCCCGAGGCGATCGCGCTTGCCGGGGGCGTACCCGTGGTGATCGACACCACTGACGAAACCGGGTTCAAGGTCACGGTCGAACAACTCGATGCGGCACGCACCGATCGCACCAAGGTGCTGTTGTTCGTCAGTCCCGACAACCCGTCGGGCGCCGTCTACACCCCCGCCGAGGTCAAGGCGATCGGCGAGTGGGCCCTCGCAAACGGCGTGTGGGTCGTCACCGACGAGATCTACGAGCACTTGACCTACGGCGGTCACGAGTTCGCCTCGATGCCGACCCTGGTGCCCGACCTCGCCGAGCGGTGCCTCGTGCTCAATGGTGTCGCCAAGACGTACGCCATGACCGGTTGGCGCGTCGGCTGGCTGATCGGTCCCAACGACGTCGTCAAGGCGTGCACCAACTTCCAGAGCCATGTCACCTCGAACGTCGCCAACGTGGCTCAACGGGCGGCGTTGGCAGCGGTCTCCGGCTCACTCGACGACGTTGTCATGATGCGCGAAGCGTTCACGCGGCGCGGTACCAATATGCACCGCTCGCTGAACGACATCGACGGTGTCAGCTGTATCGAGCCGCAGGGTGCGTTCTACTGCTTCCCGAATGTGTCAGGTCTGCTGGGCCGCGACCTCAACGGGCAGACGGCGTCTACGACGCTCGAGCTGGCAGACCTGGTGCTCGAACAGCTCAAGGTGGCATTCGTGCCCGGCGAGGCGTTCGGCGCCCCCGGATACGCCCGGTTCAGCTTTGAGCTCGGCGACGCCGACCTGGAA